>OLOT01000013.1_pt1 | contig 144917 bp, 103 predicted proteins | sample 1671991 | NCBI WGS metagenome assembly OLOT01 (sample SAMEA3136634, study PRJEB25190) | human gut metagenome | biome: human gut; feature: human-associated habitat; material: faeces | place: Austria | collected 2013
AGCACGCCGCCAGCGTTCATCCTGAGCCAGAATCGAACCCTCCACAAAAAAACTTTCATGAAGAGAACCAACATGTGACTCTCAAAAAATAAGAAAATTGACGATCGCCTTATAAGGAAAGGCGCATCGCACGAAAACCCCACCGTCCTTCACAGGCCTCCCGGCCACTCCCCCACACGGGAGAAGCGGACGATGGACTGGCAATCATTGACTATAAAGAAGTAGTACAAATACGCTCTTGAGTTCTCAAACCACCACCGCACCAGCAAGCCGCCCCAATCTCCAGGAGCGAGGCCGCCGTGCTGAGCAGCGAGAAGTAAACTTACACGAACTTGCCGATCCACGCAACCCGAACCCTCACGGACACCCAGCGAACCATTGGAAAACAACGCATCCACCGGCGTGTCGAAAACACGGGAAAACGGGCGGCGAACGCCACCGCACGGCACAAGACCGCCGGAAAAACCCCACCGCAAACCAACACCCGGGCGTGTCGCAACCACGGTGAGTGAATGCGCGCGGCTAAAGAACAAATACAAGACGGCCAGCAGTCAAAATATCCAGCGGGAAAACAACACAACTACGCTTGGCACACATTCAGCAGCGTCAATTCGCCCATCCAGCTTGCGTTATGCCATCCAGCTTGCGTTATGCCATCCAGCTTGTGTCTTGCCTCACCATTTGCGAGACACTCCGCCTACGCCTACCAACGCTTGCCGCACCGTTTACCGCCATTGCCTGGTCTTCCGGCTGCGCTCCAAGGCCCGCGACCCTCGGCATGCAGCACACCAAGATGATGTTTCATAGCGACCAGCATGATATGCGTATCTTCCAAGCCAAGATGCCGTTCATTTTGGGAAGCGTCCAACGCGCCCTGACGTTTGGCATACGCATCCAACGTGTTATTGCCATACGGATGCTCATCATCGGGAATCGACCCCTCATCCCAACGACGGCTCATCGGCAACGTGTCGATGATCGTAATATTGCCAGCACGATAGCTTTCCGCATATCCGGCAACGTTCAACATGAAAAAGCTGTGCTCGAACCGGGCGTTGTGTGCAACGTACGGCTGCTGTTCAAGCCGTTGTAGCAATCCGACCTGTGCTTCAGGCCATTCGTCAAACAAACGAAAGTCCATGCCGGCACGATCGCGCACATCAATACCGGTAAGGTCGAGAATCAGAGGATTGCCGAGCAGTGCGTTCTGTGCAGGAACTCCGAAGGAAAGACGCGCCTGGCCGTACGCGTCGCCGGCCTCGTAATAGCCCTGTTCGTAGCAGTAGCCCGAGGGCTCGCCGGCCGGACGTGGCGAGATCATATTCATGAATTCGAACCCGGCGTCGATGATGTACACGCGGGCCGGATCCGTGCCTGTGGTTTCAATATCAATGCCCATCACCGTGTCGAGGTCACGTCCAGGGAGGTAGGCGTCACGCCAATCCGACTTTTTGTAATCCGCCAAACGTCGAGCCTGCGCGTCCTCCGCCGAGTCAGCGGAACTTCCAAAAGAGCCAAAAGAACCGCCTGAACCCTTGCCAGTAAAGTCAAGGGCCCCATAATCGAACACGCGCGAACCTCCCGGACTCGTCACCCCGCTCAAGTTCGCGCGCGACATGGCGTAATCGCTGGCACGCTTCTGTTCCCGTTCTATGGCACGACGTTCGGCACGGCCATTGACGATCTGTGCGGTGCGATCCTGAATATTGTCGAGGTTCACACGGTTGTCCGCTCCAGCAACAGGCTGCAGCACGGGAACCGTCACCCGTTCCCGGCGTTCTTCGGCAATAGTCCACAAGCCCATCGCAACGCCAATTCGACGCAACATGGCGATTTCGTCGCACAACCGACGGTTCGCATATGCGAGCGCACGAGGCAAACGGTAAGAAGCGATCAAACGGTCGAAATCCGTCATGAAAGCGGTGTTACATTGCGCGATGATGGATTCGAGACGGTCGCGTACCGCCAGATCCTTTTTCAGCAGATTATGCAGCTGCTGGGCGGATAATACCGAATCCTGCATGGAATCCGTTGTCTCCGGAGTCGGCAAAAGCGCGGTATCGGCGGCGTTCAATACGGCAATCAGGTCAATGCTTTGGCTTTGCGCGGCTCCAATGCCGTGTTCCAAGTCGAGGGATGCGACCCACTGCCAGTCGATAAGCTGGTTGTCGGCGTTTTTCGGCATCGATGCCGACCATTGGTTGATGTCTTGCTTGGCTTCAGTAAGCCAGGAACGGCCCGTCTTTGCTTCGTTCATACTTTGCATGGTAGCCGAGAGGGGGCGCAGTACACGTCGACGCCCATGAAAAACATACTGCTTCTCGGATAGCGCAATCTCCTTTTTTCAAGATTCGAAAGCGTATCTTTAATTCGTTTATTCCGCTAAATTCAATACAGAAAAGAAATTAATGTTGCAAAAAACGATTATGTTCACAAAAAATACCATGCTTGACTGTGTCCATGCACGTTGCGCACGTAGTACGACGTCACGTACGAAATCGTTTCGCCATGATGATGACGCAGATGGTGCTGAAAATATCACGCGATATAACGCTGTGAAAAATAATCTTGCGAAATGCAAACATGGTTACCTGCATACGTGCGTGTGCCGTGGGGAATGCGATGCGTGCGCACATCGCACGGGATATACGAACGATGGCATGACGAAAGAATGATGGTATGACAAAAAAGGGAGAGGCTCGTAGGCCTCTCCCTCTGCTGGGTATTCACGGATTTCCGCAACGATCGGATTCGTAACAACCGGATTCCGTGTTGATTAGATTCCGTGTTGATTGGATTCCGCAACGCCTTTGCCGCACATTATGCGCTTACAGCGGCACTTACCCCCTGGTTTACAGTTCGAATCCGAGTTCGGCTGCGGCTTCGTTAGGAACCGGATCATCGCACCAGAAATCCTCAAGATTCTCGTTGGTGGCGAGGCTGCGGATTTCCGCCTTGTCGATATACAGTTCACCGCTTAAATGGTCAGTTTCGTGCTGGAAGATGCGGGCCGGCCAGCCGTGCAGATGCTCCTCGTGCTGTTTGCCGTCTTCATCTTGCCAGCGGGCTGTAATGTCGAGCCAGCGTTTGCGTACCGCCTGATAGCCGTCGAAACTCAGACAGCCTTCGTAGAAGCTTCGGGTTTCGGTGCCGATCGGCTCATAGCTGGGGTTGATGATGACATGGAACGGGAATTCAGCCGCTTCACGCGGATCATCGTCATCGTCGTCACGCACATGGTCTTCCACCACGGCGAGGGCCAGTCCAAGACCGATCTGGGTTGCGGCAAGGCCTACGCCCGGCGCTTCGATCATGGTGACGCGCATGGTCTCGATGAGTTTGTCGAGCGTTTTGCGGCTCAGCTGGCCTTCGTAGGCTGCGGTCTGCTGACGTAGTACCGGTTCGCCTGCCTGCACGATGGGAAGCAGTTGTTCCTTGCCGCCAGTTTTGATGAGTTTTTCAACCTCGCGGTTGAGTTCGAGGTTGACTTTCGAGTTGCGTCCAAACATGGGTTTCCTTCGCATATTGGTTCGGGATTTTGGATTGCCGAATGATGTGTATCGGCAGTTTGGTTACAGGGCAAGTTCTTCGGCTACGACTTTGGCGAGACGGTCGCAGACCTCGTCGGCCTGCTGTTGGGTTTCCGCTTCGGCCATGACGCGCACGAGCGGTTCGGTGCCGGATGGGCGCAATAGCACGCGGCCGGTGTCGCCGAGCATTTTCTCTTCGTGTTCGACGGCCGCCTGCACTTTGGCATTGGTTTTGGCCGCGAGCTTGTCGACGTTCGGCACGTTGATGAGGGTTTGCGGCAGTTGCGGGAAGTCGGATGCGAGTTCTTTGAGGCTTTTGCCGGAGTTGACCACTTCGTTGCATAGGGTCAATGCGGTGAGGGTGCCGTCGCCGGTGGTGGCGAATTCGCGGTTGATCACGTGTCCGGACTGTTCGCCGCCGAGCGAATAGTCACCGCGCAGCATTTCCTCAAGCACGTAACGGTCACCCACGCCGGTTTGCACGGTTTTGATGCCCATGGAACGCAGGGCGAGTTTCAGGCCGAGGTTGCTCATCACGGTTACCACGAGGGTGTCGTGGTTGAGCTTGCCCGCATTCTTCTTGGCACGCGCAAGAATGCCCATGATTTGATCGCCGTTGACCATGGTGCCGTCTTCATCCACGGCGAGGCAACGGTCGGCGTCACCGTCGAAGGCCACACCCAGATCGGCTCCGGAGGCCTTGACCATGGCCTGCAGCTGTTCGGGGTGTGTGGATCCGGCGTTCTTGTTGATGTTGTAGCCGTCTGGCGAAGCGTTGATCACGATCACGTCTGCACCGGCGCGGCGCAACGCTTCCGGCGCGACCACGGAGGTGGCGCCGTTGGCGCAGTCGGCCACGACTTTCAGTCCTTTCAGCGGTGTCGGCTGGGACTTGTCAGGCCCAATGGGGGCGATGGTGGACACCAGATGGTCGATATACAGGTTGGTTGCGGTTGCCGTGTCGTGGCTGATACGGCCCACACCGGCACCGGTCGGACGTTCCCAATCCTGGCCGAGCACACTTTCGATTTCGTCTTCTTTGGTATCAGGCAGTTTGAAACCGCCACGTGCGAAGAATTTGATGCCGTTGTCGGGCATGGGATTATGGGATGCGGAAATCACGGCACCCATTTCCACATTCAGCACGGAAGTCAGGTATGCGACACCCGGAGTTGGAATAATGCCCGCGTCGATCACGTCAAATCCGCCTGCGGACATGCCTGCGGACAGTGCCGCTGCAAGAAAATCGCCGGAAACGCGAGTATCGCGGCCGACCAGTGCACGGCGACGACCGTCGAATTCGCTTTTGTCTCCGTCATCGCCAAGCACGCGCACCGCAGCATCGCCCAAATCCAACGCAAGCTGTGCGGTCAAAGCCCTATTCGCCAATCCTCGAACACCGTCTGTTCCGAACATACGTGGCATGAGTCTCAAGTCCTCGCTATCTCAAGTTATATTGCCGTGTACCATCGTACTCAACGGGTTCACCATTCAACGAAATAGTCGACAGCATGTTGCGATACCTGCAAATCACAGTATGCGATGTCAGGCAAACCGCAGTATGCAATGTCGTGAGATTTCCACAATCTCAAGTTTCTTGCAATCTCACTCCCATCCTCCGATTCCGACCGACTGGGCCATTATGGGCCCGAAAGACCCACTGTCCATAACCGTTATGGGACCGGCTTTTGTTCGGGATGGCTTGTCTGGAAGCAAACAAGCCCGGACTGGCAGCGAGATAAGTCACGCCGTCAGTCCGGGCTTGTGATGCAATATCACAGAGTGATATCAGATGCAGTTACCAAAAGTAGCTACCAAAAACAACTACTGTAGTGGTGTCAGGAACGGCATCAGAGGGACGCGTTGAAATCGCGCACCTTGAGCGTGCGATGCGACGATTCAACATTGCCGCGCACAATGCGCTGCAACGCGTTGTCGGCGTCCGCATGTGAAGCCAGCCAAGCATCACCGAGATCCACCAGCGTGGCCGGATCGGCATAGCTCGGGTACAGGCCTTCCAGCAGAGCCTCAGCCATGTGGAAGGTCTTGTTCTTCCAAATCCAGTCAGCAACCTCGAAATACTTGGCCGCATACGGTTCAGCCAAGTCGGCACGTGGAGTGGATGCGAAGCCGCGGGCCACGGATTCCAACTGCATGTTGGTCAGCTCGTCGTTGTGCAAAGCCTCGTTCCAAGCCCATTCCTTGGCTTCCGCAATGCCTGCGACCGCACGTGCACCCAATGCGAACTCACGGTTCTCAGTGGTTTCGCGCTTGGCAAGTTCCGCGTCGATGTCGCTCTGGCCAATGGCGTTGATCGTGCTCAACGCGTTGATGATGGTCCAACGGAAATTATTGTCAATCTCCAAGCCGTCAAGCTTCACGGAACCATCGAGCAGACCCTTCGCATTCGCTTCGAACGCAGCATCGCCCGGCTCACCATAACCCAAGTAAGCGGTGATCAGCTGGAACTGCTCGTCGGAACCGGCTTCGGCAGCCTGAGCTAGCTTGAACAGTTCGGCAGCCACATGCTCCACCACTTCGGCACGGTCGGCCGGAGCGGTGTAATGCCATGCGGTGGTGCTGACCTGCGCCAAAGCGTAACGGAACGTGGTGGACTCATGTTCCGTGGCGAGCGCAGCCAAAGAGGTTTCGATGAACTGCTTTGCCGGCAATTCGCCGTCACGAGTCATATCCCAGAATGCAAGCCAAATCACGGAACGAGCCAGCGCATCGTCGAAACGATACAGGTTCTCTGCAGCGAACTTGAGGCTCTTCTCATCGAAGCGCAGCTTCGTGTATGTCAAATCGTCGTCATTCACCAAAATCAGCGCCGGACGTGCCTTGCCGGCAGCCGCTTCGACAATCGTCAGTTCGCCGTCAACATCAAGTTCGAACTGGTCGGTACGCACGATCTTGCCGGTCTCCGGATCCTCATTGTAGAAGCCGACAGCCAGACGATGTGCACGCAGCACCGGATGTTCAGCCGAAGCGGACTGGCGCAACGCAAGCTGCCGAATCGTACCATCCTCGTTTTCCTCAACTTCGGTAGCGATGGTGTTGATGCCGGACTGTTCAAGCCACTGGGCGCTCCACGCCTTGAGATCGCGGCCGGACGTCAACTCGAGTTCAGCCAGCAGATCGGCGAGCGTAGCGTTGGAGTACGCATGCTTGTCCAAATAGTTGTTGATGCCCTTGAAGAACTTCTCACGACCCACATAGAACACGAGCTGCTTCAGCACGGAAGCACCCTTGGCATAGGTGATGCCGTCGAAATTGACATACGTGTCGTTCAGATCGTTGATCGGCGCGACGATCGGGTGGGTGGTGCTCAGCTGATCCTGGCGCAGTGCCCAGCTCTTCTCGCCGGAGCTGAACGTGGCCCAAGCGTCCTTCCATTCCGTGGCTTCGGCAGTGGCAAGGGTGGATGTGAACTCAGCGAAAGACTCGTTAAGCCACAGGTCGTTCCACCACTTCATGGTCACGTAATCGCCGAACCACATGTGTGCAAGCTCGTGCAGCACGGTGACGACACGGCGCTCGGCATACGCGTCGGTGACCTTCGATTCGAACACGTACTGGTCGCGGATAGTGACCATGCCAATGTTCTCCATAGCGCCGGCATTGTATTCCGGCACGTAAATCTGGTCGTACTTGGCGTACGGATACGGCACGCCCCAAGTCTTCGCATAGAAGGCAAAGCCCTTCTTGGTGATGTCGAACAGGTAGTCGACATCCTTGGCGAACGCTTCGGCGAGCGCCTGACGGCAGTACATGGCCATCGGCACGGTGCGGCCGTCTTCGTTGGCGTATTCGGTATGCCATTCGGCGTATGGACCTGCGCAGATGGCGGTGAGATAGGAGCTCATGGTCGGCGTGGATTCGAACACCCACAGTTTGGTGGTTTCGGCTTCGTGCGTGCCGAGCGTGCCTTCTTCGGTAACGGTTTCGTTGTCGGTCACGGATGCGGCAGGCATGTTGGAGGTGACGATCCATGACTTGGCCGCAAGCACGGAGAAGTCGAACACGGCCTTGATGTCAGGCTGGTCGAACACGGCGTACACGCGACGGGCATCCGGCACTTCGAACTGGGAGTACAGATAGATGTTGCCGTCGGACGGGTCGACGCTGCGGTGCAAGCCTTCACCGGTGTTGGAATACTGGCACAGCGCCTTGACGGTCACTTCGTTGTGCGCTTCGAGGTTCTTCAGTTCGATACGGCTGTCGGCGAACGCTTCGGCCGGATCGAGAGTTGCGCCGTTGAGCACGATTTCGCTCACTTCGGTGGCGATCAGGTCGAGGAAGCTGGTAGCCCCCGGCTCAGCGTCGAACGTGATGGTGGTTTCAGAACCGAAATTTTTGGCTCCACGGGTCAGGTCAAGTTTGACCGTGTAATGAACCGGTGCTGCGATAACGCTTTTACGTTCTTCCGCTTCGATTCGGGTGAGATTTGCTCCTGGCATGTCACTCCTTTTTATTGGGAAATTCCTATTTGTGGAATAGGAGACGGCGCAACCGATTGTGCCGGTTACGCCGTCCTTCTTTTGATTATGTAATCAACAATTATTGACGATCTGTCGATATTTCAATATTATTTCAATATTAATTTCGCCGAAATCAGCGATATTGCGAAAAATATTGACTATCTGTCGATTCATCATTGCGCTGCGTTCAATCCCATCGCCTCGTCAACATCCTGCGCAATATCGGCAACGACCGGAACGATCATCGGCTTGCGATGCAGCTGACGTGCGACCCAGCTACCCAACGTACGACGCATGATCTGCTGAAGCTTGTACGTATCGCGCGTACCAGTCATCATCGCATCCTGCAATTGCTCGACGATCTGATGACGGACCTTGTCGAATTCGCTTTCGTCTTCGGCAACCGCGTTGAGATAGATCTTCGGACCTGCGACAACGTCAGCGGTTTCCGTATCGACAACGACGAAGCTCGACACGAAACCTTCCGTGCCTAGAATACGACGCTTCTCAAGCTCTTCCTCGGTAAGTTCGCCAACGGAATCGCCGTCAACGTACACGTAACCGCATGGCACGGAACCGACAACAGCAGCCTGGCCGTGGTACAAATCGACCACGTCGCCATCTTCAGCGAGCACCACATTCTGCGGATCGACACCCGTCTTAACTGCAATCATGCCGTTCGCCACCAAATGGCGGTTCTCACCATGAATCGGCATGGCGCACTTCGGCTTGACGATGTTGTACATGTACAGCAGTTCACCCTCATTGCAGTGGCCGGACACATGCACGGCGGCATTGTCTCGATTGACCACGCGGGCGCCAAGCTGCACCAGCTTGTTGATGATCTTGTACACGCCATGCTCGTTGCCTGGAATCAGGGAGCTCGCAAGAATGACCGTGTCGAATTCGTTGATGGTGATGTCGCGATGGTTGCCGTCGGCGATGCGGCCAAGTGCGGCCATCGGTTCGCCTTGGGAACCAGTGCACATGTAGACGAGCTTGTCGTCTTGCACGTCATGAGCCTTCTTCAGGTCGATGACCGTGTCTTCAGGAAGCCTTAAGTAGCCCAAATCCGCAGCAATGGACATGTTGCGAACCATGGAACGGCCCACGAACACCACCTTGCGGCCATACTTGTGAGCGGCGTCAACAACCTGCTGCACGCGGTGCACATGGCTGGAGAAGCTGGCCACAATGATCTTGCGCGTGGCCTGGGCGAATGCCTGATCAAGCGCTGGACCAATGGTGGTTTCCGGCTTGACGAAGCCTGGAACCTCAGCGTTGGTGGAATCCATCATCAGCAGATCCACGCCCTTTTCACCAAGCTTGCCGAACTCCACCAAATCGGTGATGCGATGGTCGAGCGGCAGCTGATCGAGCTTGATATCGCCGGTATCGATGAGGCTTCCGGCCGGAGTCTGCACGAACACAGCCAAAGCGTCCGGAATGGAATGCGTGACGTTCACAAACTCAAGATTGAACGGACCGACCTTCAGCTTGTCGCGTCCCTTGACCTCAACCAGTCGCGGATTGATGCGATGCTCCTTGCACTTGGCTTCGACGAAAGCCAACGTGAGCTTGGAACCGATCAGCGGAATATCAGGACGAAGCTTCAGCAGATACGGCACGCCACCGATATGATCCTCGTGGCCGTGGGTGAGCACCAGAGCATCGACCTTGTCGAGACGATCCTTGATGTAATGGAAGTCAGGCAGGATCAAATCAACGCCCGGCTGCTCCTCTTCGGGGAAAAGCACACCGCAGTCGATGAGCAGCAGATGGCCGTTGTATTCGACCACGTTCATGTTACGGCCGATTTCACCAAGACCGCCAAGGGGCACGATGCGCATGGAACCCTTGCGGTACTTCGGCGGAGCGATCAACACGTCATCCTGCTGGGGTGCGGTAGTCTGCGGGGCAAGACGGGAATTACGACGGTTGCCGGCAGAAGAGCTTGCCGCATTAGCACTCTTGGAGTTCCTAGAAGGCTTGGTGCCTTTCGCTTTCTTGACGTTCTTCGCACCCTTGGAGGAGCCACTACCATTGCCGCGGGAACCGCCACGACCAGAAGACTTCGTCCTCTTGGAAGTCGTTTCGGCCTTGTTGGCCTTCTCGGAGCTTACAGACTTCGCAGATTTCACATCCGCGGTCTGGGTATTTTCAGTGCGCTTGGCAGCTTTGCTGCCGCGCTTGTGCGTAGTTACTGTTTTGGTTTCTTCTATAGCCATTTCCTAGTTGGATTTCTATTACTAATTGTCTCCGCCTGTGCGGAAACGAGGAATTCAGTAAGTTTGCCGTATTACGGCAAACCGGTAGTCGCAATGCTTGCCGTAATCACCATTGCAAATCAGTGCCGTAAACATCGCTACCGCAGGTACGGCAATCATCGCAATAATCACAATCACAGCAAGCCGGAAGCGCGCATGCCATCCTCCGCGCGCTTAATCTCAGCTTCGCCCGGACCGACGTTTGGCAAACGCATCGTCGTGGAATCGAGAACGCCACGCACCTTCAACGACGCCTTCGCCATAACAGCTTGGAAACCGTTGCCATTCATCGCTTCGACCAGCGGGGCAAGCTGCACGGCAATGCGCTGCGCCTCATGAATGTCGCCACTATCGAACGCAGCAGCCAAATCACGCATCGGACCGGATGCGACATGCGCGATCACGGAAATAATGCCGACCGCGCCAACCGAAAGGAACGGCAGGAACAGACCGTCATCGCCCGAATACCAAGTTAAACCGGTTTCCATACGCTTACGCACGGCACCCGCGATATCTCCGGTAGCGTCCTTGACCGCCTTGACATGATCAAGTTCAGCCAAACGGCGGTAGGTTTCCAACTGAATGTGCAAACCGGTACGGCCAGGCACATCGTAAACGATAATCGGCTTGTCGGCGGAATCATTGACCGCCTTGTAGTGACAGAACACGCCTTCCTGCGACGGGCGCGAATAGTACGGAGCGACCACAAGCACCGCATCGGCGCCCGCCTCCTGAGTCTGCTCCACCATGCGCACAGTGTGGGCGGTATCATTGGAACCCGCGCCGGAGATGACCGGCACGTCCACGACCTCCTTGACCGCTTGTACCAGCTCGACCTTCTCCTCCATGTGGGTGGTGGGAGACTCGCCCGTGGTGCCATTGACCACAAGGCCATCAGCACCATCGGCAACAAGCTGCTTCGCAAGCTTCTGTGCGGCCTCAAAATCAACGGAACCATCGGCCTTCATGGGGGTGACCATGGCCGGAAGAATACGTCCGAAAGGAGCAGGATCAAGAAGATGCATAGTACCGTCAGTCATGGTACCAACGGTACTTCCCGCCACGGACGCCGAAGCGTCCGAGTTCGTGACCATGTCGCAATATGAACTACCTCCCCGAGACCAAAATCCCCCAGCAAGTGGAAGAATCGGTACGCTTAGCCGCATACTCAGGTGGATTCACGCCAAATGACTTCACGATTTTGATCTGGTGACCGCACGATTTCGGAATATCGCACGATTTTGATTTCCTGACCGCACGACACTCCAAAACAGTGCGGTCACCAAGAGGGAAAAGTACGGCCACCAGAACAAACTCAGGCAAGGTATTGGGTGGGGTTCTGTTCGAACTTGGCGGCGCAGCCCGGGTTGCAGAAGTAGTAGGTGGTGCCGTTGTACTCGCGGGTAGCCGCAGCGGCGGCCGGATCGACGCTCATGCCGCAGACCGGATCCTTGGCGAGCACGCTCTGGTCGGCGCCGGCAGTGTGGCCGCAGCAGGAGTGCGCGCCGCCCATGCCTTCCATGCCCTCGTGCATACCTTCCTTCTTGGCCTTGTGATCGCTGAACAGTCCCATGATGAATCCTTTCTGACTATGGTTGTTGTGATTATTATCGTTCGGGTTCGGCTGGCGAACCTGATACGTCCTGTTTGCGGCACGCACCGCCTTGTCTGGATCGAACAGGCGCAGTCGGCTCGCATTCGTCACCACGCACAGCGACGAGAACGCCATGGCAGCGCCCGCGATCATCGGATTGAGCATCATGCCGGTGAACGGGTAGAGCACGCCCGCCGCAATGGAAATGCCGATGCTGTTGTAGCCAAGAGCGAATCCAAGATTCTGCGCGATATTGCGCATGGTGGCATGGGTCAGATCAAGCGCATGCACCAAACCCATCAGAGAGCCGTTCATCAATGTCACGTCCGCGGACTGGATCGCCACATCCGTGCCCGTTCCAATGGCGAATCCCACATTCGCACGGGCAAGCGCAGGAGCATCGTTGATACCGTCGCCCACCATGGCCACCGTATAGCCTTGCGCCTGCAGTTTTGCGATTTCATCCGCCTTGTTTTCCGGTCGCACTCCAGCGATCACGTTGCTGACGCCAACTTGATTTGCCACGGCATGTGCCGTTGTTTCGTTGTCTCCGGTGAGCATCACCACGTTGACGCCATGCGATTTCAAAGCTGCGATGGCCTGTTGCGAATCGGGTTTTACCGTGTCGGCAACGGCCACGATTCCCGCAAGCTCGCCGTCGACCGCTGCAAGCATCGGCGTTTTCCCTTCCGCCGACAGCCGTTCCATAGTCTCGATGATGTCATCGAGATCCTCGTTGCCGACGCTCGGCATGGCCACGTCAAGATCGTCGATCAGATCGGTATTGCCAACAGCGATACTATGTGACGCGACGTGCACAGTGACTCCCTGCCCGGAAATCGCACGGAATTGCGTTGCCTCGCCTAACGTAAGATGCTTTTCTTGCGCTCCAGCAACGATCGCGGCGGCAAGAGGATGTTCGGAATCCCGTTCGGCACTGGCTGTGATCGCCAGCAAATCATCTGGCATTTCACGCCATTTTCCAAGCGGAAGCACGTCGGTCAACGACGGTTTACCAGCGGTGATCGTACCTGTTTTGTCAAGCACGACAGCATTGATTTTGCCGCACGTCTCCAACGCTTCGGCGGAACGAATCAGCACACCCATTTGCGCGGCGCGACCGGTCGAAACCGTTACGGAAAGCGGTGTGGCAAGACCCAATGCACACGGGCATGCAATCAGAAGCACCGAAACCGCCGCCACCAGCGCATGCACCACGCGCGGTTCCGGCCCAAACGCAAACCACAGTGCGCACGACCACACGGCGATCAGCACCACAATCGGCACGAAAATACCGGAAATCTTATCCGCCAGGCGCTGTACCGGAGCTTTGGAACTTTGCGCGGATTGCACCAATCCAATGATCTGCGCGAGCACCGTGTCTTTGCCGACTTTTGTGGCACGATACCGCAACGATCCGGTACCGTTGATCGTGGCACCGGTCACATTGCCGCCAGCCTGCTTCAGCACCGGCATGGATTCGCCGGTGATCATGGATTCGTCGACAGACGATGAACCGGAAATAACCGTGCCGTCAACGGGAAGTTGTTCGCCCGGACGAATCGCAATAATATCTCCGACCAACACCTGATCGACCGGAATTTCCTCTTCGATTTCATTACGCACCACGCGAGCGGTTTTCGGCTGCAGTTTCGCCAATGCACGCATGGCTTCTCCCGTACCGACGCGAGCGCGCGCTTCAAGCAATTGCCCGACCAGCATCAGCGTGATGACCACACCAACCGCTTCAAAATACGGTTCTCGAGCATTCTCAGGCAGAATCTGAGGCACAAACGTGACCACACACGAGTAGGCAAACGCGAATACCGTACCCAAACTGACCAATGCGTTCATTTCCGGAGAGCGGTGAATGATCGCAGCGAAACCGCTACGAAAAATCGGTAATGCGGCATAGCACATCACCGGCAGCATCAGTATGAACTGCGCCCAATTCGGCATCGGATACAGCATCAACATCGTAGAAGCGAATACCGGAATCGTAACGATGGCAGACACAATAAGCCGCGTAACCAATGCTCGCATTTCACGAGATGCGGAAAAATCATCTGAAGAACCAGCAGAAACAGAAGAAAAATCAGAAGAAGTATCAACGGATTCATACGATGTTTCATCAACAGCAGTCTGTTGCGATTGCATAGGAACATGAGATTCTGCATTATTCGGATTTTCTTCCGACGCTGAATGCTCGTCCTGCATTGCAGCATGATGTTTTCCCGGCAACACACGCAACGTGCCATGCAGCATGTTCATACCGCACGCAAAACCGTACTCCCCCGGCCTATCAGGATGAATCGTCAACGTCGTTGTACGGAAAGGAGGTAATGCAAGATCGACGCCGAAATCGGAGAACACTACGTGCGACGAGCATTCGCCGTCTTCTTTTCGATCGAAGATCAACCGCAAAGGCAAACCAGCCTCGGCTTCGATGACTGCCGGACTGTACCCGCCTTTGACTTCGACGACCGCCTCTTGCACGCCGTTGTCAGCACGGGCGCGGAACGCTTTGCGCGGCGCGAAAAAGAACCACAAAACGGCTACCGTCACAGCCAATGCGACGATGATGGCAATCAGAGCCTGCATGTTTCACCGGTTTCCATATTGCATTCGTTTCGATTCGGACAGTCACACTGTATACCAGCACTTGAGCTAATTGCTAAGAGTCAGCGCACAGCTTTATTACGTAGGTATACGACGATATGAATAATCCCCAAATCGCCGATGCCTGAAATAAGCCAACATCAGCGGTTTGGGGACCATTTACCGTTCAACTGTAAGGATTTACAGGTCGAGGAAGTTGTCGAGGCCGACGGTCACACCCGGGTATGCACCAGTGGAGACCTTGCGAACGGCCAGCAGCACGCCCGGCATGAAGGAGATGCGGTCGAAGCTGTCGGCGCGAATGGTCAGCTGCTCGCCGTCGTTACCGAACAGGGCTTCCTCATGGGCATTGAGGCCACGCAGACGCACGGCGTGCACATGAATGCCGTCAACCACTTGGCCACGGGAACCGCCATCGGTTTCGGTGGCATCCGGAACAGGGCCAAGACCCGCTGCCTTACGAGCTACGGCAATACCCTGCGCGGTATGGAATGCGGTGCCGGACGGAGCATCCACCTTGTTCGGGTGGTGCAGTTCGATCACTTCGGCGGATTCGAAGTACGGAGCCGCAACCTTGGCGAAATAGTCGGCAAGCACGGCGGAAATGGCGAAATTCGGCGCTATGAACACGCTCTGGCCCTCGCGAGGCGCGGCAGCGAGCGCGGCACGCACCTGATCGAGCTTCTCTTCGGTCCAACCGGTGGTGCCCACCACCACGTCAACACCTTGCGCCACGAGTGCGCGCACATTGTCAAGAGACACGCTCGGCACGGTGAACTCCACCACCACGTCAGTATTTTCGGGGGTAATTTGGCTCAGGTCGTCGCCAGCGTCAAGCGCGAGCGCCAGTTCGGTGTCGTCCGCGTTGTTCACAGCGTCGACCACGTGGGAACCCATGCGCCCTTTGGCGCCAACTACAGAAACCTTGATCATTGCAACTCCTTCAGGCGTTCTGGCTGCATCCATCTGTAACAGCTTTCTATGATTCCAACGAATCCAACAATAGAATACAATTGCCCGAACATAATCCTCACGATCATTTTCGGGCAATTTCTAGAATGCTTAATCCACATAGTATCTATGAATCACAGATCATCTATGAATGCTGTAAAACATTTCGACGCGTGATCACCCAGCCGATCAGGGCGAACGGGATCGAGGCGAGCACGAAAATCCACGGTAGCATAAGGCTCACGTCGGGTGTGGCGTGATCCAGTATGATACCGGTGATCATCGAGCCGAATGATGCGCCGACAGTTCCCGCAGTGCTCACCCAGGAAAGGCCTTCGGTCAACGACTCTTCAGGAACGGTTTCTTTCATCACGAGGTTGCCCGATGCGAACACCGGCGAAACAGCCAGACCGGTGAGAATTTCCACAATGCCTATTACGATCAGATTGCCTTGGCACAGGTGAATTACAAAGAAGCCGGCTGTGATCGCCGCAAGGAACATGATCATGTAACGCCAACGGGATCCTTTGAGCTCAAGCGTTCCGAAAACCAGCGCGCCCATACACGAACCGACCGCTAGCATCGCCAGCTGCACGCCGAGCACGGAATCAAGATGCAACGATTTCATGACGGCTGTCATGGACGTGTCGAATGCGGTGAAACTCATGTTGAATATGATGAAAACCAGCAGCAACGGAATCACGCCAGCATAAGTGAAAATGCTGCGTTTCTTGCGATTACCACTCGTCTTCAATTGCGCAATGGTCAGCCTGTTGCGCAGTGCGGAACCTGAATCGCCAGTATTGCTGGCATCGCCATCGATAGTCAATCGCACATCGGCATCGTCTAAAGAGGCCGAAACGACCTTGACTTCATGCACGACCGGCGGCTGCGTGTCTTTCAATGTGAAAAAAATGGTACCGCCAAGGGCGCAGGCAATCGTTGGCACGAACAACTGCGAAACAGGGTGCACTGAAGCTGCAAGGAACGCTGCGAGAATCGGTCCGAAAATGAATACGATTTCGTCAATGGCGGATTCCATGGCGTATGCGGTGTTCAATAGTTCGCCGTTGCCGGTGCGGTCGAGCACGTACGCCCAGCGGGTACGCACGAGTGCGCCGAACGAGAATTGCGTAAGGCCCATCACCACGGCCAGCATGAACAGCAATGGAATCGGCACGCGCACCAGTGCGGCGAATGCGAAACCAAGCATGGTGATGATTTGCACAACAAGCACCATCGAACCGACCTTACGCTGGCCGAATCGGTCGAACAGTCGCGCGTACAGTGGCGTGACCGCTGCGGTGGCGAGCACATATGCGGCGCTCATCACGCCTGCGATCGTCCAATTGTCGTACAGGTGGTTGAGTGCGAGAATAATGCCGAGGCCCATCATCGACATCGGCAGTCGCGCCAAAGCTCCGGAAGCGCAGAACGCTTTGGTTCCCGGAATGGAGAACAATACGGAATATGGCGACTTCGGGGTTTCGGTTGCGCTGGTGGCAGCCATGCTTATCGCTCCTTAACTTTCGTTGCGTCCGGCACGTGTGCCCGCCCACACATGCTGCACGAGGGTAGCGGCGCTCCTCCACAACGCTGCACGTAGTGCGTTACCCTACGTGCAGGCTGGAAAGCGCCGCTTTCCCAACGATGATCAAGAACAAGCAGGATGCATACACGCGTCCTTTGGCGCACCAGCACTAGTCGTTGTCGGATTGTTTCGGAATTCCGTAGCTCAACTCGGCAAGGATCTCTTCTTCTGTTTTGTCGGCGGCGTTCAGCTGCCGATTGCCCTCAACGGGCTCACTCAGATAGTAGAGGCAGGCGTCGATAGCATCAAGCGGCACGCCTTCCATTGCCGACAGCAACAGCCGATACATATCCAACTGCACTAATTTTTCTTGTATTTCTTCTTTTTTCCTAGGCTTTTTTCCAGTTTTCCAATCAACTATCGTATATTGTTTCGATTGGTCCTTTTCGTTGAGACCTCCGAAGAACACCGCGTCAAGCTTGCCGTTGATGATGGTGCCCAATTGCGGCATATTGACGACGATCTGCCGTTCCGCCCACGCGGGCTTACGTTGCGCCCATGCCGACGCGGCAAGACGCTGCTGCCAATCGAACAATGCATTGTTTTCCATCGCATTTTCCGCTGCATTTTCGACCGCCGCATTATTTTCTTGAGATTGCATCCCATTGTTGCGTTTGATTTCGGCAAGCATCGACGATCTCGATTCAGCTACGCGCGTATTTCCGTTGCCTTCAGCACCGCCGACGATGCAAGCAATATCCACATCGGCCATAATGAACCGTTCCGCCCACGCATGGAACTGCGTGCCTAACTGCGCGGCTGGCGACGCGACATTGGGGATCGGACGCACGAGCCCACGCCAGTAGGCGCGGGCGCCACGATCGTTCATCATGCCCGCGCGCGCCTGCAGGGAGGTGACGTTCTGACGGCCGGACGCAAGAATCTTCTCGCCTTGCGCACGCACCGACCGGTCGAACGCATCCTGCGATGCGTCGGCCAACATGTCGGGCATGAGATTGCCATCATCGACCAACAGCTGCGCGCAATGCAGCAGCGAACCGGCCGAACCGAGCGCAACGTCATCAGCAACAGCATCCACGCCCACGCCGGTATCCAGGTCCGCAGCGCCGGCGACCATCGCATCACGCACCTGATTGGCGGACGAACGCAACATTTCGCAAGTCTCTTCAGTCAAAGCGCACGGCCATGGCAGGAATCGCTCGCCTTCCAGAGGCTCAAGCGGTGCGTTCCAGGCGTCACCGACCACCGCATCCTCGAAATCGCAGGCATGCTCGCCCACGAAATATCCGCTTGGCAATGGCGTGCCAATCGAATGCAAGCTGGAAATGCCATTTTCGGAAGCATTATTCCCGGAAATACCATCTCCAGAAAAAACGGCATCCGCACCATCCTCAACTTCCACGATATCGCCCAGATTGCTCGGTTCATTCACTCTGGAAACGATATTAAGCATGGAGTCACACACTTCCTGCCAGAAATTCGACGGTTTGGCCACTTGTTTACGCTCACCCACGGCACGCGGATCACGGCTTTCCACATTCGTTTCGCTATAGGTGAGCAGCGCCTCATGGCGGGCGCGGGTCAACGCCACGTATGCGAGACGACGCTCGTCGGCATGCAAGCGGCGGCCATATTCCTCGCTCTGCGTCAAATACAGTCCGTCCGGATCGACGCCTTCCATGTCGTCAACATTCATGGTGCGCAGGGTGCCGAACACTTCATCATCGATGATTTCCGCATCTTCCAACGCTTCCAGGGCCTCCAATGGATTCCAGCCGACGAGCGCGTCATAAGGGAATCGCGGCAGAATATCCGCATCCACGCGCACAGGAACAGGCACCGCGGCGGGATTCGTCAGCCACGTTTTGGCGTTTTCATGGTATTCAGGCGGCGTCCATACGCCATCTTGGAAACCATTGAGATGCGTTTCGTCAACGACAACGCTCAGGTTGTCGCCCTTGTTACTGGGAAATCCGCCATCGGTCATGCCGACCACGGCCACGGCATCCCATTCAAGCCCCTTCGACTGGTGCACGGTCATCAACACCACGTCGACGGGCACATCGGGGGCCACCGCGTTCTCTTCGGAAGCGTCGCGCAGCGAATCCACCCATGAGATGAACGCACGCAGGCTCGGCAAGCCTTGCGATGCGATCTCCTGCATGTACGTGTCGACGAGTTTCATCACAGCGTCGATCGGCGACTTGGCGAGCGCCACGTGGGAGGCGTCAAGCGTGACCTCGGCATGATCGGCACGCATATGCCGAGCCAACAGCATGTCGATGTCAAGATTCAACGCCGTAATGGCTTCGCGAACCACTTCCGGCAGCGGGTGGCCGAGCACGCGCTGCACTTGGCGGAGCGTATCCGCGGCACGAAGCACCGCCTGCACTCCCCTGCGGCTCAGCCTGCCATCGATGAGTTGTTCAAGATCGTCTCGTAGCATGAGATCCACCAGAAAAACAGCATTCGGCACTTGGTCGCGATATTCGCGCACAATGGATCGGATTTCAGCATTCGACAGACCAGAATCGGAAATCGTTTCGCTATTTTCGGAATTACTGGTTTTCCTGGAATCACCGGAATTCCCAGCTTTTGTGGTCTGTGCCGGAACAATTCCCGCCGATATGAGCGCACGATACCGGTACACCGTATTCATCCTCTCCGCCGTGTCCGCAAGCGCCTGCAGATCGTCGGCTTCAACGGCGAATCGTGGCGTCGCCAGCAGTCGCATAAGCGCCGCACTGTCGGTATGGTCGCTGACCACGTGCAGCAGGGCGAACACATCCCGCACTTCCGGACGTTCCAGCAGGGCCGCCTGTCCCACGACCAGCGTGGTCAGCCCGGCCTGCTCGAGCGCTTCCGCGTATTGCGACATGGTTCCTTTGGATCGGAACAGCACCGCCACATGCGGGCGATTGTCTTTCGCGCCATGGTCGAGGTCACGCGCAGAGGGCGTATGCAAGGCGATCGCATGTTTGGCGAAGCGCACGACCGCGTCGACTTCTTGGCCGAATGTGGCGAATCCGAGCACGCCAATCGTGCCTTCGGGGGCTTCTTCGATGTTGGAGAGTGCAGGCACGTCGACTTCGCGCATCAGCGAGCTGCTGAGGCGTCTGGCTGGCAGGCGCAACGGTTTGGTGAGATTGTTCGCCGCTTCGAGCACCATGCGCGAATTGCGCCGTGTCACCGTCAATGCGAACGGTTTTCTGGTGGCATCCATGCCGAAATCGTGTTGCAGCATGCGGAATGCGCCCGGGCTTGCGCCTCGCCATGCGTAGATCGACTGGAAGGGGTCGCCGACCGCGTTGACCGCGCTGCGATGCGTATTGTCAGCGTGGAACAGCGCGCTCAGCAGTGCGGCCTGCGTGGTGGAGGTGTCTTGGTATTCGTCGAGAAGCACATGCGAGTAACGTTTACGGTACGTTGCGCCGATGGATGGGAATCGGGAGACCAGTTGGAATGCCGCGATGGTGAAATCGCTGAATTCCGCCATATTGCAGGCGCGTTTTTCGGCATGATAATCAAGCACGAGGTCGAGCAGCAAGTTGCGCTGCTTGGCGACGGATGCGAGTTGCGTACTGTTGTATACGCACATGCTGTGTCCGAGTTCGCGGTATTTCTCCAGTTTCTTTTCGTAATCCGCATCGGAATCCTTTTTCAGCCGTTTCGGCGGTTTTGGGGATTTCGGCTGCTCAGTTGGCACGGTTTCGCCGTCAAGCGCCTTATCAACCTGTCTGATGAACGCTTCATCCCAGTCGCGCACACGTTGCACCGCCTCGTCGAAGCTGGTGCAGCCGCTGCCGATCATAGCTCCGGAAATGGCGTTAGACAGGGCGAATACGTTGCCCGCTATGGTGTTGAACGATTTCAGATCGCCGTCGAACGCCATGAGATCGACCATATGCTTGTCGAGCACGGTGTGGATGAGCTGCATGGCTCCGGCCTCGCTCAATGGCTGCGTGTTTTGGTCGAAGCCGACAAGCAGTCCGTATTGACGCACAATGGATTGGAAGAAAGCGTCGTACGTGGAGACTTCCGGTTTGAGGAACGTCATATTCGCCGATTTCAGCCCACGTTCACGCTGGTTGCGGCTCACGGCTGCGGACACGCGCGACAGCAGTTCCGAAGCCGCTTTGCGCGTGAAAGTCAGTCCGAGGATTTTTTCGGGGTTCACGCCTTGTTCGATCAGTGTGATGATTCGTCTGGTCATTGTGTAGGTTTTGCCCGATCCGGCACCGGCGACCACCACCACATCCTCATAGGAGGGCGCTTGGATAACGGCGGCCTGCTCCGGACTGTCGGTGAATTTCATGGTTCCGCTCATGCCGTTCTCCTTTCGAATACAGTGTTCTGTTCGCCCGCGCAGGCCGGGCAGACCGCAGTGTTCCTGCAATATTTCATATGTTCCGATGTTGGCCTTGCCGTGATTTCGTTTGCCCTGCTGGCTGCGGCCGCGTAGAAGACCCTGGCGATCATGGTGAGAGACCATACCGCCATGGTGTCTCGCAAGCCGACGAATTCACTCCAATGCTCGTCGCTCACTTCCATCGGTGGAAGCATCTCGTCGAGTCCGTCTTGGAAATCCTTGTCAAGTTTTTTGACGTAGTAACGCGGCACGAATGCGCCCGTATTTAGACTTCCGCTCGCAAACAACGCCTGCTGCATATGCGATTCGGCGGCGGTGTTGCCATATGGTGCCGGGAATGCATGCTTCGTTACGTGGAACAGCGCGCTTTGCGTGATGTTCGGCGCAGCAGCCACCGCCTGTGCCCCATGCAGACCGCTTCCTTCGGGGAACACGAGTCCCAGCTGGTAGCAGACGAGCTGCAGATCGTTGAACAGGCCTTCGCCGTTCGGACTTGCACCGGTTTTGTAGTCGATCAGACGCACTTGCTGCGTGCCGTCCGCCATATCACGACGTTCCACACGGTCGATTCTGCCGGTCAAGCGCACGGTGAGATGTTCGCCCATGCCTGTTTGAGGCCATCCTCCAACCAACGTTCCCATAATGGCGATCAATTCGTTTCGTGAAATCGCATGAATGCCGTCCATCGCATTGTAGGCTGCGAGAATATCGTCGAAATCGAATTTTGCGGTGAATTTCAGTTCAGGTTCGGCTTTCGTGAGTTTTCCAACGCTGAACGCATCATTGTTTTTAATTGGATAATCACCATGATTCGATTGAACGAAATACGTGGCGATGTTACGCAACGCATCCTTCGCCTGTTCATCTTTTTTCAATGCCTGATATCGTTGCGCGGGATCGGTGATGCCGTTCAGATCGCCGCGTAGACGCTCATATTCGGCATACATTTGCTCGGTGATCGCGTCGATGTTGTCCATATCGCTGATGGCGGTGTGCTGTTCCGGCATGTCAAGTCCGGCTTCGGTGGCTTTCTGCGCCACCGTGTGGATCAGCGAGCCAAAATTCGTGGCGACGCTGCCCATGCGCGGGCCGGAGAAACGGTTTTCAAGCATCCAGCACACCGGGCACGCCCACAGATTGTCCACCGCGGACGGAGACAGGGTCACCACGTCGGATTGCCGTGTCTTGCCATCTTGAATCGTTTCCCGTTCAGCGAGTGAAACAGGCTCCTCCACGAACGGCCAACAATCGGGATCAGCCGCCCTAATGCCTCGAGAGGCCAGCAATGCCAATGTTTCAGCGGCGTCACGGGCCTTCGGGCTGTTCGACGGTTCCATCGCAAGCACGCTTCGCGCGGCCGCGATCAAACCACGGGGATCGGATTCAAGTCCCGCATAATCGCCCTGACTGCCGATCGCCGCATATTCGCGCCGTTCCATATCGGCGTCTCTATCGCGGTCAAACCATTCCGGCACATATCCGTACAGAAAATCAGATGGCACGTGGTCGTCGTTCAGCACGGCGCTCATCACCGCGCACTCATCGGCACGGGTCAACGCCACCAGGAAGCTTTTCTGCTCGGATGCGAGCACGGCAGCCAATTGCGCATCCCGCTTGCCCGCCGAAGTGGTGACGGTATCGGACAGTTCGCCATACAACATCACATCGGCGAGTTCCTCACCGCCGAACAATGTGTTGCGTGGCGTAAGATTCGGCCATTGCCCTTGCTGCAAGGACGGCAGAAACACCAGGTTCCAATGCCTTCCCGCCGCGCCTGCGGGCGTGGTCAGCGTCACTGCCTGGTCGATGGGCGCGGTGTGAGCCAACGAATCCGCCTCGATAGTCAGCGAGCGCACCTGTTCCATGAACGCTTCAATGGTGCGTGCGGCGAACTCGCCGCTTGATTCGCCGCCGGAAGCGTAGTTGAACAAGCGCATCGCCGCATCAAGTCGGTCGTTCGCGGCACGGCCGGCCGCCGAATGCTCCAAGGCTACGCGCTGCCAGATTTCCGCTTTTCCGCAGGCACGCCATGCGCAATCCAACACGTATTGCGGTTCACGCAAAACCAGCTTGTGTTCCGCCTCGCACGTTTTGTCAAGTACTTTCCACAATGATGCGAAAGCCTTGACCTGTGGATCCGAGCCCGTCACGGAGGCGATCGTGTCGATCACACGATCGGTGTTTCCTTCCAAAAGAAGCACGTATAGAGCGTCCATATCGAACACGGGATCATTCTGGTCTCCATCATGCCCACCATCATGTTGACCTTCGTCGGAAATCGCATGGCATTTCGCCATGTATTCATGCCAATCCGCCACCAAACGCAGCAGCGACGACTGCTGTTCGACGTCCGTCTTCGCCATGTTCGCAGAATCCTGCGCGCGAATCTCATCATCGCCCACAATCTCAGCGAGCGAAGCCAACGCATGCATCGCGGATTCCACGGACGCGAGACGGGCCGGGCGCCCTTCATGCTGCCTGTCGCCGCCGACCGTAATCAGCGGGGATGCCATGATCGACGCCACACGTGAACGAATATAGGATCCGGCCGCCTGCGGGTCCATACCCGAAGCCGCGATTGTCCGCCTTTTCAATTCCGCCAATTCAATCAGCGCGAACAGGCCTTGCACGAACGGTTCGTCCTTCAACGGCCGTGTCACGCTTGAATAGCGCACGGGAACGCCGTCGGCACGCAGCCGTTCGCCGAACGCGCGTACGGTGGCATTGTCATGCGTGATCACAGCCATGTCGTTCCATTCGCGGGAACGTTGCAAATGCTCGGTTTTGATTTTCCACACCACGTCATCGAGCTCTTCGGACGAGGAACGGTACAGGGCCGTTTCCACACTGCCGTCGGCAGGCGTGACGCAAGCATCCGTATTGCCGGACGGCAATGCTTCGATAGGCATCGCCCCCGGTATGTTCCGCATTTTGCCTGGGCGCTCCGGCAGGGGCACGTCAGTCGGTTCCGTGCTTGCGATCGACAGGCTTACGCGGGTCGCGACAAGCGTGCGATAGTCGTCATGCACGTTTTGCCTGTTCGACGCGTTTCGAATGGTTTGCGCGCCATCATTTTCGCATGCGGCATACAGGTTTTCGATGCGCTCCAATCGCGCTCCCATGCGCGACTGCGCCTCGTTGAACAGATATTCCGGATACGATCCGCGGAACGTCTGCACGGCTTCGTCGGGATTGCCCACCAACAGCAGGCGCGTTCCGCGATTATGCAAGGCCTCAAGCAGGGCGAAACCAGCCAACGTCGCATCCTGGAAATCGTCGACGATCAGCATGTTTGGAATATCGGCATCCCGTATGTCAGACACGGCCTCGGTGGCGTCGATCATCAGTTGCGACGCATCAAGACGGTATTCGCCGGAATAGGCTGCACGAATCGCCGCATTGTATTCCTCACGCAGCGCGAAGGCGAGACGCCATTGGGTGCGCAGGCGTTCGCGACGCGCGTCAAGCTCGCCATTCCTGCTGGCCGCGCGGGCGATGAGCATGTTTTCAAGCTCCGGTTTCGCACCGATCTCGTTCATGCGTGCAAGCATGTCTCGCAATTGGTTGGCGAATGCGTCGGTGGAATCGTCGGCCACCAGTCCGGACCATTCGGAAACAGCGAAATAGACGCGCAGCAGATCGCAGGTGGCGCACTCGTCGCCATGCTGCCTATGTTCCACATGCGATGCAAGCACCTTGCGGATGATCACATCCTGTTCGGCGCCGTTCAACAGTTTCGGCAACGGTTTGCCCTGTGCGGATCTTGCGGCCGTCAGCAGGCGGAATGCGACGGACGACAATGTGGTGACCGGTCGAGCCTGCGAAACCGCCGACAGTTCACGGATCGCGCGATCGCCCAACATGTCGGCGATCTGTCTGCCGGACACCGTCATCACGGCATTCGCATCACCATACCGCTTCATCGCGGCGATCAGCATGTCCAACGCAAACTCGGTTTTTCCACTGCGCGGCGCTCCCGCAACCAACGTGACGTGAGCAAGATCTTCCAAATCCATCATGCCTCCCAACACTACTAGTCTCGCCCTCCCTTACCTGACAAATCCGGCAATGGAGGAAACTCATGCTGGAAGGCTCGGTGGCCGCGAAAGGGCGGGACATGGGAACACCTCGGATGCCCGTCTTCGTATGCGGATATTCGACCCCTTACTGGTAGGTTTCCGGGTTGGTCTTCGGATAGCATGGCCTTCAGAGAAGGCAGTGAAAAGCATACGCATTACGAGGAAAGAGAGCATATGGAAGCCATGGATAGCATTCCCCCTCAAATCCCTGGGTACACATTCGCCCAGAAGTTGGGGTCCGGTTCCGAAGCGAACGTGTACTTGTATCAGCAGCTTTCCCCCAGCCGTCAGGTGGCCATCAAAGTCAGCAAGGGAATGCTCGACCCGCGCGCGGCGGCAAGATTCCGTTCCGAAGCGAACTTCATGGGCAAAATCTCATCACACCCTTACATTCTTTCGGTGTACGAAAGCGGCGTCACCGCCACAGGCAACGGCTACACCGTGTTCGAATACGCTCCGGGAGGCAATTACAAGACCTTCCTGGAATCCAACCGTCTCAACGCAGACCAGATGCTCACCGTCGGCATCAATCTGGCAAGCGCCCTTTCCACTGCGCATCGCGAAGGCATCATCCACCGCGACATCAAGCCCAGCAATATTCTCATCAACACGCACGGCATGCCCATGCTTTCCGATTTCGGCATCGCGAGAACGATTTACGGACGCCCCGGCATCGGCTACACCATCGCGTGGGCTCCGCCGGAAGTGCTTGCGAAGAACGGCGGAGGCAACGAATCCTCCGACATTTATTCTCTGGGGGCGACGCTGTTTGCCATGCTGACGGGCCAGTCGCCGTACGAATACGGCTATTCCGAAGCTCTTGGCGCAACCCGAGGCAAAGAACGCGGCACTCTACTGAGGAACATCATTCTCACCAATCCGCCACCCAAGCTCAACAGTCCGGATGTTCCTCCACAAGTGGAGCGGATCCTGCGCAAGGCGTTGAATGAAACGCCGGAGGACCGATATTATTCCGCATATGATTTCGCGCGCGACATGCAGCGTGTGCAGCAGGAATTGTATGGACATGCCACGCCGACCACGGTTGAGGGGGAACCGCCGTTCCCACAGAACCTGTATGCACAGTCGCAGGCGAACATTCAGGTTTCGCCAACTGCCCCAAAGCAGCGCAGCATTTGGGCCAAGCCTCTTACGATCGTTGTTTCGGTGGTCGCCGCGATTGCAGCCGTCGAGCTGGCGTTCGCGTATGTGATCATGCCGAATATGGATTCCGTCTCAGACAACAGCAGCGTGCAAATCAAGAATCCGGAAACGTATGATCCGGAGAACGATTCGCCTGATTCGGCCATCACCACCGGCAGTGTGCCCAGTGTCGAGAATCTGACCGGGTCATATTCCGCCGATGGCGGCAGTGTGCAGTTCACTTGGGCGAATCCCGACCCGCAGAACGGGGATTCATACGCATGGTCGATGGTCGGCGATGCTGGTGTTAATCCGAATACCCAGGGAACCACCACCACCGACACGCATATCAGCATCGAACCCGCCGACGGCTCGCAGACCTGCATTCAGGTGAGCCTCATCCGAGCCGACCGTCAGATGTCACAGAATCCTGCGATCGCGTGCGCAGCCAAACCATAAGCATCACAGCGCTTCATGACAGGGTTGGCCAACGGCATTATTCAATCGCAGGCGATGTCCGGAACGAACACAACGACCATCGAAACGCTCAAGGAAGAACCGAAAAATGGGCAAACGCAAGAACGCAGCCAATCAGTCGGCACAATCGCACGAACGACAATTGCGCTTCGGACCGATGATGCGCAAACTGGTGTTGCCGTCGAGAAGCAGACGGTGGATCACACCGATCGTCATGCTGTTTCTGCTGCTGGGCATCATCGCAGGCGCGTTCATCGTCAGTTCGGTGACACAACAGCATGTACAACTTGACGACGGCACCGTGTGGATCACTTCGCTGAAGGACCGCAAGGCCGCACGATTCAATGCGAAAAACAAGGATGTGGACGCTGGAGTCTCGTCCACAGACTCCCGTTTCGACGTGGCCCAACATAATGGCAGCACCGTGATTTCCGAAGGTACGAAAGCCAGCAACATCGCAGCTTCCACAATCAGCGAAACCGGCAACACCGCCATCAAAACGGATATCGAAACCATTGTCGGAGGCGATACCGCAGCGTTCATCAACGTCAAAACCGGCAATGTGTGGGTGGGATCCGCTTCCGATGTGAAATCCGTCAATCCCACCACCGACAAGCCGAAAATGAAACTGGGATCCGGTGGAAAAATCACGGTGACGCATAACGGAACCGTATACGGATATCGTGCTTCCGATGGCGCGGTGATGAGCATCGACAAGTCGCAAGGCGCGTGCGAGCAAGTTGGCACGATAGGAGGCGCACCGCATGCCGAATCGTTCACCGTCATCGGCGAAACCCCGGTCGTGGCGGCGAAAGGCACCGTGTATTGGCCGCAGGGAAGCGCAGCCATCAATCTGCAGGGCAACATGACCTTGCAGGCCCCTTCCACGGACGGCAAACAAAACGGATGGGTGGCCGTGGCGACACCACGCGGGCTCGCAACGGTGAACCTCAGCACCAAGAAAACCTCTGAAACACCGAATTCCGGCAAGGGCGAGCCCGCCCAGCCGGTATCCACAGGCGGATGCGTATTCGCCGCGTGGGCGCAGAAAGCCAACAATTACGCCAAAGTATGCTCCGCCGACGGTTCGGACATGACATTCGACACCCTGACCAACATCAACGACACTTCGGAACTGATATTCCGCACCAACCATCGTCTGGTCATACTCAATGACGTGGTCAACGGCAACGTCTGGAATCCGCAGGAATCCACCAAAGTCATCAAAATCCAATGGAATAAGGTGGAAACCAAACAGTCGAAGCAACAGGAACAGAACAACGACAGTGCCAACAACCAGCATAATTTCAGCAAAACCTGCTCGTCGCAATCCGGGCAGATCAAAGCGGAAGACGATTCGTTCGGCGCGAGAACAGGATCGCAGCAGATCCTCGACGTGCTTCGCAACGACGAGCAGACCGACTGTTCCGTGCTGCGCATCACCTTGGTAAGTGCCCCGGACGGGGCCAACATCAGCGTCTCGCCCGTATACGACGGACGATATCTGCAGCTCGACGCATCCGCGGCAGCCGAAGGATCGGCATCGTTCAGCTATGAGATTTCCGACGGGCGCGGGCAGACGTCCAACGCCAAAGTGAACCTCACCTTGGTCGGAGGCGACGACAACGCGCCCCAGCAAACCGATACGCCACCGGAAATCGACGTGGAGCAAGGAGCCACCTACACCACTAACGCATTGGGCAGCTTCTCCGACCCCGACGGCGATCCGCTCACGCTCGTATCCGCAACCCCGCAGAACACCGACCAGGTGACCGTCTCCACGCGAGCCGACGGGCAACTCGTATTCAACACGGGATCCATGTCTTCCGGACGCGCCGGCATCGAAGTAACCGTTTCCGACGGCCAGCAGACCGGCACCGGCATGGTGTATTTCTCAGTGAAACCAGCCAACACGTTGGCCGCGGTAATCGATCCGGTAGTCAAGCAGATCACGCCAAACACGCGCACCACCGTCTCACTCAAACAATACGTGCACGGCACCTCGGCCGAGCCCGCGCAGCTGACCGCCGTGGAAACCCCATCCGGCGCATCCACCACCATGAACGCCGCCGACATGTCGCTCACCTTCAGCGCACCCAACCCCGGCACCTACTATGTGCCCTACACCATCACGCAAGGATCCATTCCCGCGACCGGCCTGACTCGCATTGAAGTGCAGGCCGTGGCCGGAGACTCCGCCAAGCCCATCGCCGCCAACGACGTGGCGCTGCTCGGCGCCGACAACACCGCGATTGTGGAGCCTCTGGCCAACGATGTCGACCCGATGGGCGGCGTATTGTCCGTGACCAACGTGACCGCCGACGCGGCAAGCGGCATCAAAACCGGCGTCGTGAGCAACAAGCGCGTCTACATCACCGCACGGCAGGTACCGACCGAACCCGTGCAAATCAAATACGGCGTAGCCAACGCGACAGGCACGTCGACCGGCGTGATCGTACTGCAGCCGCCGGCATTGACCACCTCCAACTCCGTGCCGAAAGCCGACAACATCATCACGCAGGTACGCACCGACGGCATTGTCTCCATCGACGTGCTCGACCACGTTGCCTACGCCGACGGCACCACGGTAAGCCTGCAAAACGACCTGCAATACGACAAGAACACGTTTAAAGGACTCGTATTCGTATCAGGCAACACCGTACGATACCAAGCATCCGACCAAACCGGATCCTTCCCCGTAACGTACACGGTCAAAGACAATCTCGGCAACGCGGCATCCGCCACAATCACCATCAACGTGCATCAAAAAGACGACGAAAACAAGGCGGCGCCAACACCATCCGACGTTGAGGCACAGGTTGCAGCAGGACAGAAAGTCCAAATCCCGATCACCTTGACCGGCATCGACTCCGATGGCGACGACGTGCAGCTGCTTGGTCTTGGCAACAAGGCTCCGACGCTCGGACGCATCAGCGAAGTCGGAGCCACCTACCTAGTATACGAAGCATATGCCGACTCCGCAGGAACCGACACCTTCTCATACGCCGTCGAAGATTGGACCGGCCAACGATCCCAAGCGCAGATCCGCGTGGGCGTGTTCAAATCCGGCACCGACTCGGGCGTGTACGCACGCGACGACGAAATCACATTGCGTCCCAACACCGTGGCAACCGTACCCGTGGCGCAAAACGACATTTCCGGAGACAGCACCGACCTGACCGTCAGTGAAGACATCGAATCGCAAGACATCAGCAATGTGACCGTAGCGGATAATGTGCTCGCCTTCACCACACCGCAGCAGGTGGGCACCTATTACATGGTGTATACGGTCAAAGACAAAACCGGATTGTCTGACACCGCAACATTAACGGTGAACGTCGATGGCAGCGCCACCATCGAACCGCCGACCGCATACGACTATCGTGTGCCTTCTTCGGCGACGATCGACAAGAAATCGGTCGACGTGGACGTTTCGCAATGGATCGCGAACCCTTCCGGCAGCGCCGACGAACTGCACGTGGCCGTTGACGATTCGGCCACCGACCATGCGCATGTCAAGAGCGGAGACAAGTCCACGATCATTACCGTGGAATTGACGGACGAGGCGCGAGCCGTACCATACACCGTGACCAACACGACGTATGACATCACATCCACGGCGTTCATCCAAGTGCCCGCATACGGCGTGTTTCCGCCGATCCTTCGACCGAAAGCGCCGGCTTTGAAGGTGAACGCACGCGAGACGATCACCATCAATATCGCCGATTACGTGCGTGTGGGCGCAGGCAAGACCGCGTATGTGGACGGCGCCGATTCGGTGAGCGCCACGAAGGCTGCGGACGGCGACCTGTATGTGAACGACCAGATGTTGAAGTTCACCGCGCCGAAGGATTACTCCGGCCCCGCGTCCATTACCTTCACCGCGGTGGATGGCAAGCGCGACAAGAACGACAAGGTGAAAATCATCAATTCGGCGGTGCTGACGTTGCCGATCACCGTAATCGGGCGCGACGTGCCCGCACCGACATTCTCTTCGTCCACCATCGACGTGGTCGCCGGCGAAAGCGCCACCACCATTGATCTGACCGCGTTGACCCATTCGGCGTCCGACCTGTACGACGATGAAAAGCGGTACACGTATTCGGGTGGCGCTGATTCCGACCAGGTGAGCGCCAATGTGAGTTCGAACGGCAAGCTGACCGTGTCCGCCGACAAGACCACGTCGCCGGGAACTACGGTGAGCGTGCCCATTTCGATCCAATATTCGAAGGGCACGGTGAGCGCAGGCGTCACGGTTCGTGTGACAGCATCCAACAGGCCTTTGGCGCGCATCAACGCGAAAACCCTGAAGGTCAAGGCGGGAAGCAGCGAGGAAGTGAACCTGCTTGCCGACGCGTACAATCCGTTCCCCGATTCCACATTGACCGTGACCGGATGCACATCCGACGGCGCGTCGAAGCTGACCGTGGACTGTCCGGCCAACGGTGTGGTATCGATCAGCGCAGCTTCCGACATCGGCGCGAGCACCAACAAGGTGACCGTCAACGTGCGTGATGCCACCAATACGAAGGAACGTGAGGTGACAGGCACCATCAGCATTTCGGTAATGGACAAGCCGGATGCGCCTCTACTCTCCCCCATCGCGGGAGACCCGCAGGATGGCGCGGTAAATTTGAGTTGGACGGCCGGCTCTTCGAACGGCAGCCCGATCAGCGAATACAAGGTGACGTGGAGCGGCAACGGTTCCGGCGAGAAATCGTGCGGTTCCGTGACCTCCTGCCAGATTACCGGTTTGAAGAACGGCAAGACGTACTCGTTCAAGGTGCAAGCCAAGAATGAGATCGGCTGGTCGAAGGAGTCGAACGGTGTGGAAGGCACGCCTGACAAGCTTCCGGACGCACCGACCGATGTGAAGGCCGAAGCCGGCAAGAACACCGTTGTTGTCACATGGAAGGCTCCGGAAGGCAATTTCTCTGCCGTCGACGGCTATGAGGTGACATTAAATGGGTCCAATATGGCGAATCCGACGCAAAAGGTTGAAGGTACAAGCTTCACGTTCAAATTCAACAACAATGCGATTACCAATGGCGCATCCTATACAGCCACGGTCAAGGCGCATAACAAGATGAACTGGAGTCAACCATCCGCCACATCCAATGCCGTTTCACCTTGGGGCACGCCCGGCAAACCGACCATCTCAGCAGTGCAGAATAGCGACAAGATTGTGGTGAGCGGGCGAATCAATGACGCCCGCAACTCGAAATACCAGTCGATTACGGTAAGTATCAGAAACGAAGACAAATCCGTGGAGACCAATGCCACAAACTATTCCGTCGAATTCGACATCAAAAACGAGTGGTATTACAAAGAGATTAAGCCGACGATTACCGTGGTCACGGAACACAGTGGCTCATTGAGCAGCGAAACGTCCGTTTCGCCCTTCACGGCAGTCGATCCCCCAACCAATGTGAAGCTGGAACTCAACAACAATATATGTGTGGCAACCTGGTCCAAAAAAGGACGCGTCACGGGCTTTGTTGTAAAGGCCAAGGATTATTACAATGATGATGTTCACGAGAACAGAGCAGAGTGGCCGCTTTCCGGTAATTGGAGCACCTGCGATACGGTAAATGTCCAACAATACTTCATTGATACGTCACATATCAGCACCCCTGAAACTGCCAGCAGCAATACCGTAGGCAACAAAACCAAGGCGGAAATCACTACCATGCCGACCCTTGCCTGGGATGCCAATGCCACGAATCTCATCAAGGTCGCCGGCGGATCGGTGAAAACGTGGAATCAAATTGGCAGCTACTCCTTCGTATTCACCGGAGGTGGCAAAACATACGAAATCCCTTGGACCCAAGGTACCAGTCAGTTGAACGCCGAAAAGCTGCCAACGGGGGTCGACTACACATGGAAGTTCAAAGTCACTGGTCCAGACCCGGCACTCAACAACGAGGTAGACGGATCAACGATCAAAGACTCCGACCGCTATAGCGAGCCGACCACTGATCCTGAGACTGACCCCAATCCAGACCAGTCGGAATCAAAGCAAAGTAACACCCCTACGGCTTCATCCGTAGCTCTTTCCACCATCGATGGAAAAAGCAAGCCGTGGGTGAGAGGCTTGGCCTATTACGCCAATCGCTAGCCGGTACGGCAATCTCGACGAACAATCCAATATCGACAGCCAATCATCAATACGACCAACAGAAGCAAACAAGGAGCACCCATGAGCAACGACAACGACGACGCCACCCAGCTGGGTTCCATCCGGCACCATATGAACAAGCCGCAACAGCCCGGCAATCCGCAGGCGCGCCCCGCATTCCAAGCTCCAAGCCTGCCAACGCATCCACAGGAGCAAAGCGGCGACGATGAAGGCACGGTACTCAGCGCATACAATGCAATGCCCTACAGGCCTGCAATGCCTACGGTTCCAACAACGCAACCCTTGAAGGTGCAACCGGCACAGCCTGTGCAGATGCGACAACCGTTACCGCAATCGCAGCCAATTCCGGCAGCGGCATCGCCAGTCAAGCCCGCGCAGCCAGCCGCAACCTCGTCCATGATGTCCGCCCCACAAGCCGACATCACCGAATTCCACAACCAGTTCACCAAACTGGTCGACAGCGTCTCCCAGGTTGTGGTCGGCAAGGAGCAGCCGATCCGCCAATGTGCCACCGCCATGATCGTTGGCGGCCACATTCTGCTTGAAGACAACCCCGGGACAGGCAAGACACAGCTGGCCCGAGGCCTCGCCAACTCCATCGACATGTCGTTCAAGCGCATCCAGTTCACTCCGGATCTGCTGCCTTCCGACGTGGTCGGCGTAACCTACTACGACCAGAAGAACAGCGAATTCGACTACCGCGAAGGCCCGATTTTCGCTTCCGTCGTGCTTGCCGACGAAATCAACCGAGCCTCGCCGAAAACACAGTCCGCACTGCTCGAAGTCATGGAAGAGCAGAAAGTCACCGTCGACGGCGAAACTCACGCGGTACCGCAGCCTTTCATGGTCATCGCCACCCAGAACCCCATAGAACAGCTCGGCACCTACAAACTGCCGGAAGCGCAGATGGATCGTTTCCTCATCAAAACAACCATCGGCTATCCAAGCCACGACGTGAGCGTGAGCATTCTCAAACAGGTCAACGTCACCGACCGTGCATCCACCGTGCATGCGGTGCTCACCGGCAACGACGTGCTGCGCATGCGTGCCATCAGCGAAACCGTACATCTTGACGACGCGATCCTCGAATACATCGTGCGCTTGGTGGAAGCGACGCGCCACAACGAACGCATCCAGGTCGGATCGTCCATGCGAGGCGCACTCGCGCTGACCCGATGCGCCCGCGTGTGGGCGGCGTCCAACAATCGAGGATATGTGGTGCCTGACGATGTGAAGCAGCTGGCTGTCGTTGTGCTCGCGCACCGCATCACGCTCACCGCGGAGGCCACGTTCGCCGGATCCACCCCCGAACTGATGATCGAACAGATCCTCGAAAATGTACCCGCACCGACCGTAGGCGCCATCGCCTGAAGCGCATACCCAACGCAGCTGCACTGCACGCGCAGCAAGACAGAAGCACGCAATCGCACGAAACGTTCGTAAACACCCGAAAGGTCAAGTATGCGACAATCCAAAACCATGCAACGCAGGAGAACCATGCAACGATCCCTGCGACGCATCAAGCATCGCATCAAACGACTGGTCACCTCATATATGTCACCGCTCGGATGGGCCGTGACCGGACTCACCATCGCCTCACTCATAACGTTCACGATTCTCGGATGGCATGAACTGTTGGCCATGGCGATCGTGTTCGCCTGCATGATGGTCGCCGCCATCCTGCTGTCACTCGGCAACACGTCATTCACCGCCACCATAGACGTGTCCAGCAGACGAGTCACCGTGTCAGACACCGTAAAAGTCGACATACGCATCGACAATCCAGGACGCACGCCAACCACATCCGCGCGAGGCGACCTGCCTATCGGCGACAACCACGAACGATTCTCCATCCCCATACTCGCCGCCGGCCAATCACGCCAAACAACCGTGGAATTCACCGCCGTCTCCCGCGCAGTGCTACCGATCGGACCGCTTTCCATACGCAAAGGCGACCCATTCGGACTCGTACGGCACGAAAAGAAACTCGTCGACCAAATCAACGTGTTCATCCACCCTCAAACCGTCATGCTGAACACACTCAACGCCGGAATTCCGCGAGACCTCGAAGGTCAGCCCAGCGGCGAAATCGTCGACGACGACCTCGACTTCTACGGACTGCGCGAATACGAGCCGGGCGACGACGTGCGCAACGTGCACTGGCTCAGCTCCGCAAAAACAGGAACGCTGATGATCCGCCAATACGAAGCGACCCGACGCACCGACACCGCATTGACCATCAGCGTGAACCCAGACGACTACCTCAGCTCCGACGAATTCGAACTGGCGGTATCCGTCCACGCATCCATCGGCGTGCAATGCCTGCTCCAAAACCGCCCGGTAACCGCACATGCAGGAAACAAACACGCCGTGCCACGCAACTCCACGGAATTCCTCGACGGCTGCAGCGCCATCACCCCCGACATCAACGACGATCCGAACCTCGCGCAAACCACCCTCACCCACACCCCCGACTCATCGTTCTACTACATCACCGTCGGCAGACTCAAAAGCATCGACGAGATCAAACACATGGCGCTTGCACTCCCCCGATCCGCAACCTGCGTGGTACTGCAAACCACCATCGGGCAACCACGTGCCATCAAACGATACTCCGACTTCACCCTGGCGACCGTAGGAAGCCTAGACGACCTCCCAATAATCATGGGGGTACTGGCATGAGCACCACAGGATTCAGCAAACACAACGCCAACGCCAATACCGACGAGACCAGCACCGGACACACCACCGGATTCGGCAACACCTTCACGGGAACAGGCACCGGAACAGGTTCATGGGCCGACTCCACACACTCCGTCATCTGGATGTCACGAGACAGCAAATCGCAAGCCCTCCCCTGCCTACGCCGACCACGCGCCTCACAATACGCAAGCCTTCTCGTAGCAGCCCTACTCACCCTCGCCGCAGCCAGCAACCTCATCGACGTCTACGGATCAGTCGCATCCTGGGCCCTCGCCGCCATTCCAGCCACCATCATCGGATCCCTCGTGGCGCTCGCAGGCACGGTTCCCATGCTCCGCCTCTGGTGGCAAATGCTGTTCATGGCCGTCGCGCAACTGGTTGTCGGCCCGGTTCTGTTCCTCAACGACACCACCATCGCACACTTCGTTCCAACCCTGCGCACGCTTACGCAAGGTTGGGTGCAGATGCTTGGCTCCTTCAAATTCATTCTGTCGGTCGAGCCTCCAACCGGTACCGCGGACGGCTGCCTGCTTGCCGTATGGACCATCTGCCTGTGGTCCGCGCTGCTCACCGGCATTTTCGCAGTGACGGAAGATGGCCGATTCACCATGATCGCCATCATTCCCGTCATCGCCAATCTTGCGATCTGTGCATTGCTCGGCTCATCTTCCGGCTATTACCGCATATTCGTCGGCACCGCGATGGCGCTTGTGCTCGTGATTTGGATCAGCGCACGTTGGAAATTACTGGAATTGGGACGTTGGATCAGTTCCATGACAATCGTGGTTGTTTGCATCGCATTGGCGATTGGAGGATGCCTTGCCGTCGGTCAGGACCGCACCATTCTGCGCGACCATTACGATCCGCCGCTCAGCCCATACGATTACACAAGCCCGTTGAGCGGCATGCGTTCGTACATCAAAAACAGCAAGGACGACGTGCTCCTCACCGTCAAAAACCTGCCCGCAGGATCGAGCGTGCGACTAGCGGTCATGGACCGTTTCGATGGCAACGTATGGAACCTGTCCGATTCCACCATGTCGTCGGACTCCTCCAATTACCATCGCGTCGGCACCTCCATCACCAACAACGCCAAAGGCAAGAAATTCACCGCAACATTCACCGTGAACAAAGGCTTGAGCGACTACTGGCTACCCATTGCCGGAGCCGCATCCAGCGTGACCTTCGACAACAGTGAAAACGTCGACTCGTTCTATTACAACAGCGACACCATGTCGGCCATCTACCCCTCACGCACCTCCGAAGGCCTCACCTACACGGAAACCGGCATCATGCCAGCAGTTCCCACCGACAAGCAAATCACCAAAGCCAACGCAGCCTCCATCAGCCAGCCTAAAGCCGAAGACGTGCCCGACTGTGTGGACAAACTCGCCACAGCCATAGCCGGTGGCCAATCCAAAGGAGGCGAAGCAGCCCAGACCATCGCCGAAAAACTCAAGGAAGCAGGCTGGTTCTCGCACGGCTTGAGCGGCGATTACCCGTCTACCGCCGGCCACGGCAACTACCGTATCGACCAGCTGCTCGCCGGAACAGCCATGGTCGGAGACAGCGAACAATACGCCTCCGCAATGGCACTCATGGCACGCAGCCTGGGACTCCCAAGCCGAGTGGTGCTTGGATTCCTACCAAAAGACGATGAAGGCGAAATCAGCGAAAACCGCACCGAAAAACAAGGGAAAAACACCGTCACCGAATTCACCGGCAACGACGTGACCGCATGGGTGGAAATCAAACTGGACGGCTACGGCTGGGTGGCGTTCTACCCGACGCCGAAGGAAACCAAAGTCCCCGATGAAAACCAGAACCTCACCCCACCGAACCCGCAAACCCTGGTGCGTCAACCCCCAGTACCCCTCACCGACCCGCTACGCGACGACGCCCAAGCCAGAGGCAAGTCCTCAATCGGCGGAAGCATGGCTGACGAAACGTCAATCAACCTCTTCTGGCAGCATTTCGGCAGAATCGCAAGAAAAATAGCCATCTACGGAAGTCCACTGTGGACGCTGCTCATCGTATACGGCCTCCTGCTCGTCATCAAAGCGATCGCACTGGCACGGTCAAGAAAACACGGCAGTGCACAACAGCGAGTGGCGGCAGGATGGCAATCCGTGGCGGCGCTCGCTCGGCAAAGCGGACTCGACATTCAAGGCACGCGCAGCGAACAAGCGATCTCCATCGCAAGCCAGATGGATATTTCCTGTGAAACGTTGCTTGCCTTGGGCGCACAAGCCGATTACGCGGCCTTCTCCGGTAATACCGTCAACGAGGAGCATGTGCAGCAGTATTGGCATGATATTGCGCAGGAACGCAAGTACATGCTCAAGTCATTGCCGACATTACGCAGATGGCGTGCCAAACTTTCACTTGCCGACGTTTTCCATTTTCGAGGCAAACACGGTGGCAGCGTACGACAATCCGCAAGTCGCCGCGGAAATGCTAGTGCAGTCCGCGCTCGATGCCGGCGGCAATGACAATGTCACGGCGATCGTGCTTGACCTGCGCGACGATTCAGCGAATAACGCAGCCGATACGGCAACAAATACTACGGTTGACATCGATTGGAACGTCAGCAAAATCGGAGATTATGAGGATATCGGCGATTTGCAGGAAGGCACATTGCAGACGTTGCGAACCATTCAATAACACGCATGTTCCCGCAATGGCAATCGTTGATAATCAGATTGACCACTTTGTTATCAGCGCATTCAATACAATATTTACAGAACACGAGATAAGGAGATCATGATGGTCGATTTCGATACCGCGGCCGCAGCCGTGCAGGATCCGAACGCAGATCCCGTGTTTCTAGCGAAAATCGCTTACGAAAATCCGGAATTCGGCGCGAATGTGGTTGCCAATCCACGTGCGTACCCGGGTCTGAAACGTTGGGTCGCCCAATTCGGCGATGAGCGCGCACGCCAGCAGCTGGTCGCGATGGGGTGGCCGGTTCCGCAGGAAGGCGTTATGCAGAGGAATACCGAAACCGCTCCGGAACCGGCACAGCAATTCCAAACGCAAGCGCAGTATCAGCAGCCGCAGCAATCGTCGGAAGTGCAGTATCAGACGCAATACCAGTCGCCGGCAACCGACCAATACCAGCCTGAATCGTTCATGGAAGCGCCGGCATCGAATACGGCGAACGACGTTTCAACGGAATATCTCGACCCGTACACCAATCCAGCGGAATTGGCCATGACCACGCAAGACAAGATGCTGATGGCTCAAATCGCGAGCGAGGCTCCGGAGCTGCGCCCCTTCCTCGCACGCAATCCGAATATCTACCCGGATCTGCTTGACTGGCTTGCCAGTCTCAATGATTCCGCCGTCAACGCGGCCATCCGCCTGCGCAAGTAGCAAATAGCCAGTCAGCAAGCGCCAGTCGGTAGGCAGCGAATCGCAATAGTCGAAGAGGGGTGTACGCGCATCCTCACGCGTACACCCCTCTTCGGCTCTCGGCATCGTTCATTATCGCACCGTCATTTCAATTATTCCAAACCTTGCGGTTTGACGGCATACTTGGCGATACGCAACACAACATCTCAATCAGCGCTGTTCGAGCGTAAAGAACTGATCTCCGATACGAATCGTGCAAGGTGCCTCAAACTTTATCGGCTTGTGCTCGACCTTGGTCTCCTCATTGCCTTGAATAATGTACGTGCCATTAAGCGATCCGTAATCCTCAATCCACAACGTGCCATCCTGATCGAAGCTGATCGCCGCATGATTGCGTGAAATCGTGCGCGTCGGATCCTCCAATTTCACGGATTTAGCACCTTCCGGCACTTCAACGGACGACTTGCGTCCCAGCAGCACGCCCATGTCGATAATCACTTCCTGACCGGTCTGCTCATTGTAAAGCGTGTATTCCAGCTTCGGCTGCTTCATGGTGAAGGCCGAAGACAGCACTGTGCCATCCCAATCGATATCATCATCGTTGGCCGGTTCGTCGTTGACCGACTCGTCATTGATTGGTTCCAGCAACATGGAAACCTGCTCCATCGGCTGAGATTGCACCGTTCCCGGCATTGCAGAATCGGCGAAGGGAGGCATTACGGTGGCGTCATCATCGTACCAGCCTGGTTCAGGCGGCGGCGGATATGGAAGAAAGCTCATACCCTCATTGTAATTTGACGTTTGATTTGCGATAGTGAATTCGCTCTGCAATACAGGCAGTTTCGTAATATGCCGACTGTTGGCATAATGATCGCAACAATAGTGTTTTTTCGTATTAAAAATGGGGATCAGCTGTTTGAAGCCAATCCCCATTTTTATGTCTATCGGATGATTTCAGACGTTACGTCGTTCCATCATCGCCTTTCGGATCACAGGTTGTCGCCCAAATCCATCTGGCCGCCATTGTCGTCCAGGAAGTCATCCGGATTGAAGTCGTCGCCTAGCTTCAGATCGCCGAAATCGATGTTGGAGAAGTCGACTTCGGACAGATCCGCGTCGCCGAAGGCAGCATCGGACTCGTCGCCACCCAAACCGAAGTTCGGGTAGATGGTGTCGCGAATGGCCTTGTCGGGCTCGACCACGGCGTTACGGTAACGGGCAAGACCGGTACCGGCCGGAATGAGCTTACCGATGATGACGTTCTCCTTAAGGCCCTTCAGGTCATCGACCTTCTGGCTCAAGGCGGCTTCGGTAAGCACGCGGGTGGTCTCCTGGAAGGAGGCTGCGGACAGCCAGGAATCGGTTGCCAGCGAAGCCTTGGTGATGCCCATCAGCTCCGGACGGCCGGCGGCAGGCTTGCCGCCTTCCTTCACGGCCTTCATGTTGGAGGCCTTGAAGCGGGCCTGATCCACCAGTTCACCCGGAAGCAGGTCGGTGTCGCCGGAGTCGATCACGGTGATACGACGCAGCATCTGGTGCACGATGACCTCGATGTGCTTGTCGTGAATATCCACGCCCTGGGAGCGGTACACGGTGTGCACTTCCTCCACAATGTTCACTTGGGCGGCACGAGGGCCGAGGATGCGCAGGATCTTCTTAGGATCGACGGAGCCTTCGATCAGCTGGGTTCCAGCTTCGACATGCTCGCCGTCCTTGACCAGCATCGGAGCGCGACGGGTCACCGGGTAGACGATCGGCTCGACGGATTCGTCGTCCGGCTTCAGCATGACCTGACGGCCGCGCTCGGTGTCTTCCACCTTGACCACGCCTGCGAACTCCGCGATCGGAGCCTCGCCCTTCGGGGTACGAGCTTCGAAAAGCTCAGTAACACGAGGGAGACCCTGGGTGATATCGGATGCGGAAGCGACGCCGCCGGAGTGGAAGGAACGCAGCGTCAGCTGGGTACCAGGCTCGCCGATGGACTGTGCCGCTACGATGCCAACGGCCTCACCGACGTCCACCAGCTTGTTGGTGGCCAGAGACCAGCCATAGCACTTGGCGCACACACCGCGCTTGGAGTCGCAGGTGAGCACGGAACGGGCCTTGACTTCTTCCACATCGTGAGCGACGAGATCGTTGAGCACGTCCATGGACAGTGCGTCGCCAGCCTTGTACAGCACGGTTTCGCCGTCGGCCGGATCGATCACGTCAGCTGCGAGCAGACGGGAATACGGACCACCGTCGGCAGCCTTGACAAGATGCAGGTTGCCCTCAGCGTCACGCTCGCCGACCTTCATCGTCAGGCCGCGCTTGGTGCCGCAATCCTCTTCGCGCACAATCACATCCTGGGAGACGTCCACCAGACGACGGGTCAGGTAACCAGACTCTGCGGTACGCAGTGCGGTATCGGCCAGGCCCTTACGCGCGCCGTGCTGGGAGATGAAGTATTCCAGCACGGACAGGCCGTCGCGGTAGTTGGACTTCACAGGTCGAGGAATGATCTCGCCCTTCGGGTTGGCCACGAGGCCTCGCATGCCTGCGATCTGGTTGATCTGCATCATGTTTCCTCGTGCACCGGACTGCACGATGATAGCCAGGTTGTTCTTGGAGTCGAAGTGTTCCTCGACAGCCTCGGAAACCTCGCTGGTGCACTTGGTCCACAGGTCGATGAGTTCTTGGCGGCGCTCCTCTTCGGTGAGCATACCGATTTCGTAATTCTCGTTGACCTTTTCAGCTTCGGCTTCGTACTTCTCGATGAACTCGTCACGCTCGGACGGCTGGATAACGTCGGAGAACGCGAAGGACACACCGGACCACGGTGCGCGGGTGAAGCCCATATCCTTCAGAGCGTCCAGCGTTGCAGCCACCTGTGCGGTGGAGTAACGGGTTGCGATGTCGTCGACGATCTTGCTCAGGCGCTTCTTCGGAGCCTGATCGTTCACGAACGGGTAGTCGACCGGCAGCGTGCTGTTGAACAGGATGCGACCGTAGGAGGTTGCGAAAAGCACAGAACCATCGTGGAAACGCTCTTCCTTCACCACCGCCGGGCTGCCCGGTTCAGGATCGACAACTTCGATTTCGCTCGGTTCCCAACCCTTCGGAAGCACGAAGTCTTCCGGAAGGCGGATAAGCACCTTGGCCTGCATGTCAATCTCGTGCTTGTCGAGCGCCATTTCGGCCTCTTCAAGCGAGGAGAACACACGGCCCTGGCCCTTGGCACCGTCGATGACAGTGGTCAGGTAGTACAGACCGAGAATCATGTCCTGGCTCGGCATGGTCACGGTGTGGCCGTCTGCCGGCTTCAGAATGTTGTCGGAAGCCATCATCAGGGAACGGGCCTCGGCCTGGGCTTCGGCGGACAGCGGCAGGTGGACTGCCATCTGGTCGCCATCGAAGTCGGCGTTGAATGCAGCGCAGGCAAGCGGCGGCAGGTGGATGGCCTTGCCTTCCACCAAGATCGGCTCGAACGCCTGAATGCCCAGACGGTGCAGCGTAGGTGCACGGTTCAGAAGCACCGGATGCTCGGCGATGACCTCTTCGAGCACGCCCCACACTTCGGAATCGCCACGGTCCACAAGACGCTTGGCGCTCTTCATGTTCTGCGCATAGTTGAGATCCACAAGACGCTTGATGACGAACGGCTTGAACAGTTCGAGGGCCATCGGCTTCGGCAGACCGCACTGGTGCATGCGCAGGGACGGACCGACCACGATCACGGAACGGCCGGAATAGTCCACACGCTTACCAAGCAGGTTCTGACGGAAACGACCCTGCTTGCCCTTGAGCATGTCACTCAGGGACTTCAGCGGGCGGTTCGAAGCGCCGGTGACCGGACGGCCACGACGACCGTTGTCGAACAGGGAGTCGACGGCTTCCTGAAGCATGCGCTTTTCGTTGTTGAGCATGATTTCAGGAGCGCCGAGCTCGATCAGTCGCTTCAGACGGTTGTTACGGTTGATCACACGACGGTAGAGGTCGTTGAGATCGGAGGTGGCGAAACGGCCACCGTCGAGCTGCACCATCGGGCGCAGATCCGGCGGAATGACCGGGATCACGTCGAGCACCATGGCTTCCGGCTTGTTGCCGGTGGTCAGGAAGGCGTTGACGACCTTCAGACGCTTCAGGGCGCGGGCCTTGCGCTGGCCGGTGCCGGTGTCGATTTCCTCACGCAGCTGCTTGGAAGCGGCCTCGAGATCGAAGTCCTGCAAGCGCTTCTTGATGGCTTCGGCGCCCATGCAGCCTTCGAAGTAGTCGCCGTAGCGGTCTTCCATTTCACGCCACAGGTCGACGTCGCCTTCCATGTCGCCCGGCTTCAGGTTCTTGAAGCGGTCGAACACGGCGCTCAGACGCTGGATCTGCTCGTCGAAACGAATGCGGATCGCGGCCATTTCACGCTCGGCGCTGTTGCGCAGCTTGGCGCGTGCGGAACCCCTGGCTTCGCCTTCGGCCTCAAGTTCGGCCAGATCGGATTCGACCTTCTTGGCACGCTCTTCGATTTCCGCGTTACGACGCTTCTCCAGGTTGGCGATGTCGTTGTCGAACTCGTCCTGCAGACCCGGAAGATCCTCATGACGCTGTTCCTCATCGACGCTGGTGACCATGTAGGCGGCAAAATAGATGACCTTTTCCAGATCCTTCGGAGCGATGTCCAGCAGGTAGCCCAAACGGGACGGAACACCCTTGAAGAACCAGATGTGGGTCACCGGAGCGGCAAGCTCGATATGGCCCATGCGCTCACGGCGCACACGGCTCTTGGTGACTTCCACACCACAGCGTTCGCAGACGATGCCCTTGAAGCGTACGCGCTTGTACTTGCCGCAGGCGCACTCCCAGTCACGGGTAGGTCCGAAGATCTGTTCGCCGAACAGACCGTCTTTCTCTGGCTTCAGGGTACGGTAGTTAATGGTTTCAGGCTTCTTGACCTCGCCATGGCTCCAATTACGGATGTCATCGGCGGTGGCCAGGCCAATCCTCAGTTTGTCAAATGCGTTGACGTCCAGCACTCTATTGTCCTGTCTATCGATTCTTAATGCTTAATCACGTTTCGTCAGGCTGGTCGCGCCACGTTTTCATACGACGCGACCAGCCATGGGATCACTGGAATTCAGGTTCTTCCACAACCTGGTCAGCCTTGGCGACCGCGTCGGGACGCGCGCCGATGTTGAAGCCAAGATCGTCGGAGGAAGCAGACGGATCGTCGTCCTCGTCCTTCATGTCGATAGCCACGCCTTCCGCGTTGAGCACTTCGACGTTCAGGGACAGGGACTGCATTTCCTTAAGCAGCACCTTGAAGGATTCCGGAATGCCTGCCGGTGGCAGGTTGTCACCCTTCACAATGGCACCGTAGACACGCACGCGGCCGTCGACGTCATCGGACTTGGTGGTCATCATCTCGTGCAGCGTGTAGGCGGCACCGTAGGCCTCGAGGGCCCACACTTCCATCTCGCCGAAACGCTGGCCACCGAACTGGGCCTTGCCGCCCAACGGCTGCTGGGTGATCATGGAGTACGGGCCGGTGGAACGTGCGTGAATCTTGTCGTCGACCAGGTGGTGCAGCTTCAGCATGTACATGTAGCCAACGGAGATCGGCTTCGGGTACGGTTCGCCGGTACGACCGTCGAACAGCACGGCCTTGCCGTCGTCTCCGACCAGCTTGTTGCCGTCGCGATCCGGCAAGGTGCAGGAAAGCAGGCCCTTGATGGTTTCCGGACGAACGCCGTCGAACACCGGGGTTGCCACCGGAGTGCCCGGCTCGCCCTTTTCGGCGCCCTGCGGAACGTTCTTCTTCCAAGCGGCTTCGATATCCGGGTCGAGGGAGATGTCCCAGCCGGCATGCGCGATCCAGCCCAAATGCAGTTCCAGCACCTGGCCGAGGTTCATTCGAGAAGGCACACCCAGCGGGTTCAGCATGATGTCGACCGGAGTACCATCCGCGAGGAACGGCATATCCTCTTCCGGCAGAATGCGGGAAATAACACCCTTGTTGCCATGTCGGCCGGAGAGCTTGTCGCCCTGGGTGATCTTACGATGCTGCGCAATGTAGACGCGAATCATCTGGTTCACGCCGTTCGGCAGCTCGTCGCCGTCTTCTTCGGCGTCTTCGCGGGTGATCTCCTTGACGTCAATCACCGTACCGGTCTCGCCGTGAGGCACACGCAGCGAGGTGTCACGCACTTCGCGGCTCTTCTCACCGAAGATGGCGCGCAGCAGGCGCTCTTCCGGAGTCAGCTCGGTTTCGCCCTTCGGGGTGACCTTACCCACCAGAATGTCGCCGGCTTCGACTTCGGCGCCGATGCGGATAATGCCACGCTCATCGAGGTTGGCCACCGCGTCTTCGCCGACGTTCGGCAGATCACGGGTGATTTCCTCGGCACCCAGCTTGGTTTCGCGGGCGTCGATCTCGTATTCCTCGATGTGAATGGAGCTTAGGGTGTCGTCCTGCACGAGACGCTGGGAGATGATCACAGCATCCTCGTAGTTGTAGCCGTTCCACGGCATGAAGGCGATGAGCAGGTTCTTACCCAAAGCCATTTCACCCTTCTGGGTTGCCGGGCCGTCGGCCAGCACGGTACCGGCTTCCACACGTTCGCCGTCGTGGATCAGCGGCACCTGGTTGTAGCAGGTGGTCTGGTTGGAACGGCGGAACTTGGCCAGCTTGTAGGAGCTGGTGGTGCCATCGTCGTTCATCACACGGATAATGTCGGCGGAAACGTAGGTCACCACGCCCGGCTTCTCAGCCAGAATGACATCGCCGGAATCAACGGCTGCACGCCATTCGGCACCGGTGCCCACCAGCGGGCGCTCGGATTCGATCAGCGGCACGGCCTGACGCTGCATGTTGGTACCCATCAGCGCTCGGTGGCCCTCATCGTGCTCCAGGAACGGAATCAGGGATGCGCCGACGGAAACCATCTGGCGCGGGGAAACGTCCATGTAGTCAACGGAGCTGACCGGCACATCGACCGCTTCTTCCTCGCCGACTCGGGCAAGGGCCTGCTTCTTGACGAAGTTGCCGTTATCGTCGAGCTCCTGATTGGCCTGTGCGATAACGTGTTCGGCATCGCGGTCTGCGGTCATGTATTCGACCTCGTCGGTCACATGGCCGTTGACGACCTTACGGTACGGAGTTTCGATGAAGCCGAACGGGTTGATGCGACCGAAGGTTGCCAGAGAGCCGATAAGACCGATGTTCGGACCTTCAGGAGACTCGATCGGGCACATACGGCCGAAATGGGACGGGTGCACGTCTCGCACTTCCATGGATGCACGGTCACGGGACAGACCGCCAGGACCCAGAGCGGACAGACGACGCTTGTTGGTCACACCTGCCAGCGGGTTGTTCTGATCCATGAACTGCGACAGCTGGGAGGTTCCGAAGAACTCCTTGATGGTAGCGTTCACCGGGCGGATGTTAATCAGGGACTGCGGGGTGATGGCCTCCGGATCCTGAGTGGTCATACGCTCGCGGACCACGCGCTCCATACGGCTCAGACCAGTGCGCAGCTGGTTCTGGATCAGCTCGCCGACCTGACGGATACGACGGTTGCCGAAGTGGTCGATATCGTCGACGTCCACGCGCAGATCCACATCCTGACCATCGCGCTTGCCCGGGAACTTTGTGTCACCGGCATGCAGCGTGACCAGATACTTGATGGTGGAGATGATGTCTTCGCGAGACAGGCTGCGATCGTTGATATCCTTCTCCAAGCCAAGCTTGCGGTTGATCTTGTAACGGCCGACGCGGGCCAGATCGTAACGCTTGGTGTTGAAGTAGAAGGAATCCAGCAGATTGCGGCCAGCTTCCGGCGTCGGAGTGTCAGCCGGGCGGATCTTGCGGTACAGATCGGTCAGAGCCTCGTCCTGGGTCTGCACGGTCTCCTTGGCGAGCGCGTCCATGACCAGCGGGTAATCCTTGAAGGCGTCGGCAATCTCATCTTTGGTCATGCCGATGGCCATGAGGAACACGATGGCGGACTGCTTGCGCTTACGATCCACACGCACGCCGAGCACATCACGCTTGTCGATCTCAAACTCGAGCCATGCGCCACGGCTCGGAATAATCTTGGCGCCGAAGACTTCCTTGTCGGAAGTACGATCCTGGCTACGGTCGAAGTACACGCCCGGAGAACGCACCAGCTGCGACACGATCACTCGCTCGGTACCGCCGATGATGAAGGTGCCGTGCGGGGTCTGCAGCGGGAAATCGCCCATGAACACAGTCTGGGATTTGATTTCACCGGTGTCGCCGTTCTCGAACTCAGCGTTCACGTACAGCGGAGCAGAGTAGGTGTAATCCTTCTCCTTGCACTCCTGTACGGTGTGGCGCGGTTCCTCGAAATACGGATCGGAGAAGGTCAGGCTCATGGTCTGAGCGAAGTTCTCGATCGGAGAGATCTCCTGGAAGACCTCGTCAAGACCAGAAGTGTGGGACACGGTGTTGGTGCCATTCTCCAGATCCTTCTCGACACGCTTCTGCCAGCGCTCGTTGCCGATGAGCCAGTCAAAGCTGTCAGTCTGTACACCCAACAGGTAGGGTACATCAATGGGCTCGCGGATGGAGCCGAAGTTCACACGGTCCGACGCCTTGTGCAGATCAATATCGTGCTGGTCGGCGCGTGCGATGATGGTGGTGGTGTTCGTCGTAGCCTCAGCCAATGGACGTTCCTTATCGCTCGCTAAATCGTTTCGATATGTTTCCCCGGAAGCGCTCCCATTGGCCACCATATGCCTAGTACGCGGGCGCTTCTTCCTTGTCAGCGTGCCCGCTATATGACACGCATGTACGCAAAGTCATAAGAATAACATATCCTGTAGATTTTTATTCGACGGTTATGCCGACCGGATCGGACTTGGCCTTGGGATGTCCCTCAATCGAAAGCTGCGCCGAATACACGCCCCGATCCACCTTCGGTAGGGTGGATTCCTCCACACACTCACTGCCGGTACGCGTTCCCGGCCAAGTGATCGTCTGCTTGACCTTGTCGCCCTTCGCCAACAGCCGATAATCCGCATCCACAGGGCACACATTAGACTTCCAAATCACATCATCGCCCGATTTGATCGTCAACACAACGTTGGAAGCAGATATATCAACCAAACAGCCTACCTTGCTGGAACCGTCATATTTGATATCCGTCGTAAAATCCATCGAACCGCCCACGCCGAGACTCGACGCCGCAGGAGTCAACGAAAGCGCAACATTCTTCGCATTGCAATCCGGCACCCCGCTTTTCTTCTTCTTCGTCGGGGACGGCACTTCCTTACGGGAAATCGCATACGCATCCGCATGATGAATCTCCCGACTCACCGCGACAATCCCCCTAGACAGAGAATACAGACAAAACACCAGAAAAGAGACCAGCACCACCACCGCAATACCGACGACAATGCGACGACGACGAAATATCGCCTGCTGCTCTTTCGAACGCTTCTTGCCGGATTTCGAGGACGTCTTCTGTGCCATGATTCCACAGTCTAGCGTGTGCGCATCCAAAGAACGTCAGCACCCGCCTTTTCATACCGGAAGACGCACATCCGCATTCGGCAGGATCTCAATAAGACCATCCTCATCCAACGACGCGATGCAACGGTCAAGTTGGATATGATCATCCCACAATCGTTCAAGCGACTTACGGTCGACGGCAATCTCACCTTCCGGCAGATTACGCAACGCATTCAGCACCAGCCCACGCACCTGACGATCCGTACCTTGGAAACGCTGACGCGGCCTTGTACGACGCTCCCCCAATCCCGGGCGTCCATCACGCAAAAACACACACCGCGAAGAAACCGGACACGCCTCACACAACGGCGATTTCGCCGTACACACAATCGCACCCAATTCCATAACCGACTGATTCCACACCACCGAAGAACGGTCGAACCGCCTGCATTTCGACGCACCATCCTGTGGCAACACTTGCTTCGCCAACGCACGCTCAGCAGGGCTCGCAGCACCACCAAGCGACTCCACACCAAGAAAAACCCTCGAAAGCACCCTGCGAATATTCGTATCTACCACCGCGATGCGCTCTCCGAACGCGAAACTCATCACCGCGCTGGCCGTGTAATCACCGATACCCGGCAGAGCCAACAGCTCATCGTATGTTTGCGGTAGCTCATTGCCATAGTCGGAAGCGACTACACGAGCGCATTCCTGCAATCGCAACGCACGCCGAGGGTACCCAAGCCTGCCCCAGGCAGTGATCACATCAGATTTCGCAGCACCTGCAAGCGCAGCCGCATCAGGCCAACGCTCCATCCAATCGTTCCAATACGGCACCACACGGCTCATCTGCGTCTGCTGGCTCATCACCTCGGAAACAAGCACACCCCATGGCGTGGCACGGCCGAATCGCCACGGAAGGTCACGCGCCGAAGCATGCCACCATTCGGCGAGCGAGACCGCCACAGCTTCGACATTTTCGATTTCTGCATTATTCCCGTTCGTGTCGTTCATCGTACCTATTCTTGCATTCATGACGAACGAAGAGCATACCAATGACGCGCAAAGCGCAAACGCAGCGGAAGCCAAAGTCGAGAAAATGTTCGAATACGGCTATCGCAAGTCGAATTACGGTCCGGACGAACTCGTGACCGACGCGCATGGCAATCCGATTTCCGTAGTTGACGCGATGCTGTCGGCCGAAGACGCGGCAAAAGCCGAAACTTCCACCCCGCACCTGTGCTATTACTCCCCTCGAATTCCAGGCAACACCGGTTCGGCAATCCGCCTGTGCGCGGTGACCGGCACGATCCTGCATTTGGTGGAGCCGCTTGGATTCAATCTGCGCGATACGAAGCTGCGCCGCGCCGGATTGGATTATCACGATATGGCGCACGTGGTATTACACCCGAATTTTGAAAACCTAGTGGAATCCATGCCGAATTCACGCATCATCGCGTTCACTGCACACGCCACCAAACTGTATACCGACATCGAATACAAACCGACCGACATTCTGCTATTCGGCCCGGAGCCGGGCAACATTCCCGATCCGATGGATATTATGGCCGGTCCGCACGTGGCCGAACAGGTGCGATTGCCCATGCGCCCGAGCCTGCGTTCCCTGAACCTCACCAACTGCGCATCCATCGCCATCTACGAAGCCTGGCGCCAACTAGGCTTCGCCGGCGGCCAGTAATCCCTCCCCTGCCTGCCAACTTCTAGGTTTTTCAATAATTTACTTGCTTTTGTATAGCAAGTTCCGCGGGAGAGGCGGCGGGGTCTATTCCCGACACGCTCCAGGCCGCTCAGGCCAAGTCTTTACGGTCTGAAACAGACCCCGTCGCCTCTCCCGCTACGCTGAGTTCAACTTAAGTAAGTTTCTTTTCTTTTATGCAAGACACAACGAAATGTACGAAAGCGAGCAGAAGAGCGGGATATTCTGTTCGAGACCGTAAGCTTGGCCGAACGGCCTTGAGTGTGTCGCGAATAGAATATCCCGCTCTTCTGCGACCTCCCCATTACAGCAGCTTATGCACCCAACGCAAGCACAGATCGCAAGAATGAATCGCACGCGACAAGCATGCATCGGGAAGAGGGAAGGGAGGGGCTAGTTTTTGAAGCTGTGGATTGGGGCGGGGATGCGGCCGCCACGGGTCACGAAAGCTTCGCAGCTGGTCTGGTTCACCGGAATAATCGGCGCATAGCCCATCAGTCCGCCGAAGTTGGCCATCTCCCCTACGCCTTTGCCTTCCACCGGAATCACGCGCACGGCGGTGGTCTTCTGGTTGACCATGCCGATGGCGGCCTCATCGGCGATGATGCCGGAAATGGTGGATGCGGTGGTGTCTCCCGGAATGGCGATCATGTCGAGGCCGACGGAGCACACACAGGTCATGGCCTCAAGCTTTTCGATCTTCAGGCAGCCATTGGTTGCCGCGTCAATCATGTTCTTGTCTTCGGAGACAGGGATGAACGCGCCGGAAAGTCCGCCGACGTAGGAGGACGCCATGATGCCGCCCTTCTTCACCTGGTCGTTGAGCATGGCGAGCGCCGCGGTGGTGCCCGGTGCGCCAACCTGTTCGAGGCCAATCTTTTCAAGCACTTCGCCGACGGAGTCGCCTACGGCCGGGGTTGGCGCGAGGGAAAGGTCGATGATGCCGAATGGAATGCCGAGGCGACGGGATGCCTCCTGTGCCACCAGCTGGCCGACGCGCGTGATCTTGAACGCGGTGCGCTTGATGGTTTCGCACAGGAACTCGAAATCCTTGCCCTTGGCCTCGTCCAGCGCGCGGGAAACCACGCCGGGGCCGGAAACGCCGACGTTGATGACCGCGTCGCCTTCGGTCACGCCATGGAAGCCGCCTGCCATGAACGGGTTGTCGTCGGGGGCATTGCAGAATGCCACGAATTTCACACATCCGTAGGAATCGTTATCTGCGGTAGCGTGCGCAATGTCCTTGATGATGTGGCCGAGCAGTTCGACGGAGTTCATGTCGATGCCGGTTTTGGTGGAGCCCACGTTCACGGAGGAGCACACGATGTCCGTTTCGCTCAGCGCTTTCGGCAGGGAGCGGATGAGCAGCTCTTCAGCAGGGGTCATGGACTTGGATACGAGCGCGGAGTAGCCGCCGATCAGGTCAACGCCGACCTTCTTCGCCGCACGGTCAAGCGCATGCGCAATTTTCACGAAATCGTCCGACGTTTTGCACGAGCTTGCGCCGACCAGGGAAATCGGGGTGACGGTGATGCGCTTATTGACAATCGGAATGCCGTAGTCGCGTTCGATGGCCTGGCCAGTGGATACGAGATCCTTGGCATACGTGGTGATCTTGTTGTAGATGTTGTCGCAGACTTCGTCGACGCTGTCGGCCGCGCAGTCCAACAGGCTGATGCCCATGGTGATGGTGCGCACGTCGAGCTTCTCCTGCTCGATCATCTGGTTGGTCTCGTGGACCTCCATGATATTCAGCATGGTTTTTCCTTACGATTAGTACGATTCGTGGCTTCGATTACTTGCGTGACTCACGTATGCCGCGGATCAGACGCGGTGCATCTTGGTAAAGATCTCCTCGCGCTGGCAGCGGATGCGCACGCCAATCTCCTCGCCGAGCTTGTCGAGATCGTCTACGATCTCGCCGAATTCCTTGTCGGCGTTGGAATAATCCACGATCATCATCATGTTGAAGAAACCGTCGATGATGGTCTGGGAAATGTCAAGCACGTTGACCTGATGTTCGGAAAGGTATGTGCAGACGCGTGCGATGATGCCGACAGTATCCTGACCGACGACGGTGATGATTGCCTTGTTCATGGAACTCCCTAAATGTTAGGTGCGAATATCCAGTTGCCGTCTCGGCAAATTGCCGGACGTGCCCTCAAGTATAGGAAAGGCACGTGCCAAAACACGTGCCTTTTCCGTAATTCCGTTACATATTGAGATGGCCGTTGCTTACGATCCCACTCGCGGTCTTCCGCGATGCAATCGTAAGTATATATTCATACATGCCTCATATATACACTACGATTCGTCGCGGAAACTGCGATCAAGCCTCGCGGCTCGCGGAAGCAGCAGCGAACGCCGGCAAGGCGCGAGGCGCGTTGAAACCTTCCTTTTCGAAGCGGTCAGCAATCTTCTGTGCGATTTCGTGACCCTGACCCTTGTCCACCAACGCGATGATGGAGCCGCCAAAGCCGCCGCCGGTCATACGTGCGCCGTACGCGCCGTTGACACGAGCCACATCCACGGCAATATCCAACTCGGGCACAGTCACTTCATAATCCGCTGCGAGCGAATCATGAGACGCGTTGAACAGTCGGCCTGCCTCGTCGATCTTGCCGTTGGCGAAGGCACGCACGAAGGAATTGACACGGGCGATTTCGGTGATGACGTGGCGCACGCGCTTCTTCATCGTGTCGTCTTCCAGCTTATCGAGCGTTTCCTTAAGTGCCTGGAACGGATCCTCGGATTTAGCGATTTCGTCGGCGACCACACGCAGGTTGGCCACGCCGAGGATTTCGGCGGCCTTCTCGCAAGTGGCGCGACGCTGGGCATACTGGCCGTCGTTGAGCTGGTGCGGAGCCTGAGTGTCAAGCACCAGCAGTTCCAGACCGTACTTGTCGAGATCGAATTCCTGCTGGGAGACATTCTCCAGCGGGCTCAGCTCTGGACGGCAATCAAGACGCAACGCATGGCCGAAAGTGCAGCGCATGGATGCGTTCTGATCGAGACCACCGGTGGACGCACCTGCCATGTCGTTTTCCGATTTGATGGCGGCGTTGATCAGTGTCACACGACCGGCATCGGATGCGCCATAACCCAAACCGTACACGTCATCCAGCGCCAAGGCGGTGGAGCAGGTCATGGCTGCGGAGGAGCTCAGACCGGATCCGAGCGGAACGCAGGAGGAGAATGCCGCGTCGAAGCCCTGCACCGCATCGAAGCCGGCTTCGCGCAATGCCCAGGCAACGCCTACCGGGTAGGCGGCCCAGCCTTCCACACCACCGGCCTGCAGACCATCGAGGTCGGCTTCGGTAACGTTTTCGGAATCAACGTCGGAAACCACGCGCACCTTGGTGTCTTCACGCGGCTTGAGCGCGATGAACGTGCGGTGCGGCAGTGCGATCGGCAGGCACAGGCCCGCGTTGTAGTCGGTATGTTCGCCGATCAGGTTCACACGACCCGGTGCGGCCCATACGCCAGCCGGTTCCTCACCGTAGGTGGCTCGGAACAGGTCGGTCGCGTTCTTCACACCCTCGTCGTGCGAGAGCGGCTCAATGAATTCAACAGCAGTCATTGGTGTTTTGTCCTTTGGGTTTTATTGGCTTTCAGCCTTCGATATCGATTGGTCCGAGCTCGTGGAAGCGCTTGGCGATGAGTTCCGGCGTGGTGTCGGAAACCCATGCGGCCATGCCGGATTCGGATCCGGCCAGATACTTGATCTTGTTGGCTGCGCGGCGGAACGAGAAGAACTGCAGATTCAGGCGGTAGTTTTCACGGCGTGCGTCGTGGATCGGAGCCTGGTGCCATGCTGCGATGTATGGCAGGTCCATGCCCTTGCCGTCGCCCTTGTCGAAGAACGCGTTGCCGCGCTTGAGCAGGGTGGAGTACATGACGGCCAAATCCCAACGTTCCTGGTCGTTGAGCTCGTCAAGGGTGAGCACGTCGCGTACCGGAGCCACATGCACCTCGAGAGGCCAGCGGGCTGCGGCTGGCACGTAGGCCACCCAGCTGTGGTTGCGCATGACGATGCGCTCCCCGGCTTCGATTTCGGAGTTCATGAGATCCTTGAGCAGGTTGCCGCCGGTCTTCTCATGGTAGGCTTCGGTCTGCTTGAGTTCGGCTTCCATCTTCGGCGCGATGAACGGGTAGCAGTAGACCTGTCCGTGAGGGTGCGCCAGGGAGACGCCGATTTCCTGTCCGTGGTTTTCGAACGGGAAGATCTGTTCGATGCCTTCCATCTTGGAGATTTCGGCGGTGCGGAACGCCCATGCTTCCACGACGGTACGCAGGCGGGAGACCGGCAGGTCCGCCGGCAGGCCGTCTTCGTCCGGGTCGAAGCAGATCACTTCGCAGCGACCTGCGGCGAGCTTCTTCTCCCACAGCGGGTTGCCGTTGACGTATTCCACGGCTTCGGAACGGCCCGGCACGCGAACCATCGATGGGAAGCGGTTTTCGAACACGACCACGTTGTAGTCGGTGTCCGGTACTTCGCCGTCCTGGTACGGGTCGCCCGGCTTGCGTGCGGCCAGCGGGTTGCCCTTGGCGGTGGCACCCGGTCCTGCGGTGATCGGGCGGTTCATGCGTGCGGTCGCCATCGGAATCCAGTCGCCGGTCAGTGGATCGCGACGCATTTCCGGAGCGGCGTACGGCACCTCCTCACCGGCTGCGTTGAGCTGGTTGGAGAAGCGGTATGCCAGCTGACGAGGATCGTTCAGTTCGCGCGTCTTCGCGCCGGAAACATATTCCGGATCATCGTCGAGGTAGAAGAACGCACGGCCATCGGCGAGCGTGGTCGGCGTGATGCGAATGTGTTCCTTCGCGTACTCTCCCGGAGTGTAGTTTGCGAATTCACTCATTATGGTTATTCACCTTCCTGAATAGGCTCGGTCTGGTGCGCCAGCACGAGCTCTTTAACCAAATCCCTTGTTTTCCCAACCGAATCGGGGTCTAGTCCATCATCGGTAATGACCGTGTCCACTTGGTCGAAGCGTGCGAAAAGCGACAATGATGTGCAGCTCCACTTTGTGTGATCGGTCAAAATTATAGTTCGATCGGCAATGTCCATCATTGCCATATCGGTCGCGGCCTCAAGCGAGTTCGGCATGAGGAAGCCGCGCGGAATGGACACGGAATGCGTGCCCAGGAAGACCGTGTTGACGCGCAGAGAAGCCACCACCTTGTCAGCGATCGGCCCTACGAGCGAGTTGGATCGGGTGGTCACGCCGCCGGTCACGATGACTTCCACGTCTTTCGATTCCAGCGCCTGCACCAGTTCCGCCACCGGAATGGAGTTGGTGAGAATGGTGATGCCCGATGACTGCTGCGATTCAAGCAGATGTTGCGCGAATACGTATGCCGTGGTGCCGCCGCCGACGGCGATCACGTCGCCGGGCGCCACATATTTGATGGCTTCCTGCGCGATGGCGTCTTTGAGGCCGATGTCCATCTGCGACTTTACAGAGAACAGCGGCTCGCTCAGCAGCGTGCTGGTAGTGACGGCACCGCCGTGCACTCGTTTCAGCAGACCCTTGTCGGCCAGATCGGCGATATCGCGGCGGATAGTCATGGCGGAAACGCCCAATTCCTTGGACAATGCGGTGATACGCACCGCACCGCGGGTACGCAACCTGCTCAAAATCAAATGTTGACGTTGTGACGATATCATTCGAACATTATCGCACATGTTCACTCAAAATAAAAACTGAGATGATCGCTTCGCGTGTTTTACTTGCAAAAAATGTACTTGAATATCCCACAATCTTCCGAATCGCACAAAAACGAACGTCGACGTTCCGTCAACGCAACCAATCACCATGTTGCTTTCTTGCGGCAAACGGTGCGAGAATGGTGAACCATGATGTACGTTTCTGAGAATTTTTGGCACGATGCGGTGAACAAAGCCACCACCGATCTCTTCACCTTCGGCTACAAACACATCATCAAGCCGTATTTCATCTTCAATCAAACGCCCGACGTGGCGCATGACCAGATGATCCAGTTCTGCAAGATCACCAAGAACATTCCTCCGCTGATGTGGGCGTGCCGTGAAATGCTCAACTATTCCGACCCGGTGCTGGAAACCAATGTGATGGGCATCGACTTCGTCAATCCGTTCGGTCTTTCCGCCGGTCTTGACAAGAACTGCGAGATGCCGGTCTTGCTCGACAATGCCGGTTTCGGCTTCGAAACAGTCGGCTCCACCACGTCTCGCCCCTGCCCCGGCAATCCGAGGCCATGGTTCCATCGTCTGCCTGAATACGATTCGATGATGGTGCACGTCGGTCTTGCCAATGAGGGATCGGAAATCGTGGTTCCTCGTGCGGAGCAGGCTTGGACAAAAGCTCACGACATGCAGATTTCCGTGTCCATCGCACGCACGAACGACAACAAAACCGGCGATTTGGAAGAAGGCATCGAAGATTACTGCATTTCGATGCGTCGCGCCACCGGCCGCACCGCCATGGTCGAAGTGAACATCTCCTGCCCGAACACCATGGCCGGCGAACCGTTCAACGAAAGCCCGGAGGCGCTCGACAAACTATTCACCGAACTCGACAAGATCGAACGCCCACAGCCCACACTGGTGAAACTGCCGTTGAACAAGAGCTGGGAAGAGTTCAAGGAACTGCTTGACGTGCTTGCCGGGCACAACGTGCAGGGCCTGTCGATCGCGAACCTGCAGAAGGATCGTACCGGCATGAGCATCCCGCGTGATTGGGAAGGCGGATTGTCGGGCTCGCCTTGCTATGAGGCCAGCAACGAACGCATCAAGCAGGTATACCGCGAGTACGGCGACCGTTTCACGATCGCAGGCATCGGCGGCGTGTTTACTCCGCAGCAGGCCTATGAAAAGATCCGTTCCGGCTCGTCGTTGGTGATGTTCATCAGCTCGCTGATGTACCGAGGCCCGCAGCAGATCACCGTGTTGAAGCGCGGTCTCGCCGAACTGCTCAAGCGCGACGGTTTCGACCACGTCAGCCAGGCCGTCGGCATCGACGCCTGATTTCAGCCGGATTCCCGATAAACGAAAGCAGCAAAATAATGCGCCCCGCAACCAATACCATGGTACGGGGCGCATTATTTTATTGCGATTGCCGATACTGCCTATTTTTATCTGATATTTATCTGACGATAATCCAGTCTATCGGCTCCGTTAACACGCGCCTCGCACGTATTGCGGCTGATAGGGCGCATTTTCGGTCGGAATATCAAGCTTGGCTGCGGCACGCAACGGCCAGTTCGGATCACGCAATGCCGCACGTCCGATTTCGATGGCATCGGCGGCACCGGATTTGAGGATCTTCTTGGCCCGCTTCGGCTTGGTGATCAGACCGACCGCCGTGGTTGGGATTCCAGCTCGCGAACGCACCTGCTCCGAGAACGGAACCTGATAGCCGGGCTTGACCGGAATGGCCACACCCGGAATCATGCCTCCGGTGGAAACATCCACCAGATCGACGCCATGCTCCTTCAACACTTTGGCAAGGTCGACGGTCTGGTCGAGATCCCAACCGCCGGCGGCCCAGTCGGTTGCGGAAACGCGCACCAGCACCGGCATGGTGTCGGGCACGACAGAACGCACGGCGTCCACGACCTCGACCAGCATGCGAATGCGGTTTTTGAACGATCCGCCATACTCATCCTCACGCTCGTTGATCAGTGGATCGAGGAACTGAGACAGCAGATAGCCGTGGGCTGCATGAATTTCCACCGCGTCAAAGCCGATATCATAAGCACGCCAAGCGGCATCGCGGAACTGGTCGACAATGGCATGGATCTCGTCAACGGTCAACGCGCGAGGCTTAGTCAGCGAACCAAACGCGTTGGCGCTTGGCCCCACGGTCTTCCAACCGCCCTGCTCCTCCGGCACGCTCTCATGCTCGAAACCAATGGAGAAGCAGCCGGTAGAGGCCTTACGTCCGGCATGGTTGAGCTGCACCGCCATGGTGGCGCCGGCGGCCTTCGTATCGGCAACGATCCAACGCCATGCATCCATCTGCTCGTCGGCCCACAATCCCAAGTCGCACGGCGAAATACGGCCCTCCGGCGCCACTGCGGTGGCTTCCACGATAATCATGCCGAAACCGCCCATGGCACGCGACACATAATGCTGGTAGTGGAATGGCGTGGGCAGGCCATCCTGGGCCAACGCGGAATACGTGTCCATCGGCGGCAGCCAGATGCGGTTGCGCACGGTCACGCCACGCAAGGTCATAGGATCGAACAGGCCAACCGTGCCATTGGTTTTGACCTTCTTCGACCGCTTCGCTTTCTTTTCGTTTTCGCTCATCGTAGTAGCTCCCCTCCGGTCGCGTCTACTGGCTTCATGCCGATCAGCTGAACCTTCTTCTTGTATTTCCCTTGTGCTTCTCTGGGAATCTCGTGCCATAGAACCGGCACTATCTGCATTCTACGCAGAACGCCCGCCGAACATGGCGGGCGTTCATTGATTGTTCACTTCCATTCACTGAATTGCGGAAGCGTCACTCATCTTCAGTCTGCTGCTGATCCTAATCATCCTGCTGGTCGTTCTGCTGGCTTTGCTGCTGAAGCGACTGGTTCTGCTGCTGAATGATTGTGCTTTGCTGCTGCGTGGCATTCTGCCTTCCACCGCCGATCCTGGTGACCGTGCTGGATGTTGCGGAATACTTGGCCGCAGGCTGCCCATAATCATTGTCAATCGGCAGCTGTTTGCGTTCAGCATAAGCATTCATAAAGTCACGCCATGCCGGGGCCGCGATGGTAGAACCATCCCAATAGCTGTGGTATTGGCCGTTGATAGCGATATTCGCAATCGGGTGTCCAACCGGGTTCTGCACGTCACCGACGAGCACGAATGTAGCGATCTGGTTCGGAATGAAACCACCTGTCGTAACTAGCTGATCCTCGTGGGTACCGGTCTTGGCGAAGGTCTTACGTCCATTGGCCAGCTGTGCCACACCGCTTGCGCCGTCAGGACGAACAACGCCTTGATTCATGGCCCAAGCAAGCGTTTGAATGATTTCCGGATCAACCGCCTGATGGCAGTTCGCAGAAGGCACCTTGATATCATTGCCGTCCACATCAGTCACCTGCTTCAGCGCAATCGGATTGCACTGCACGCCATTGGACGCATATACAGCGAAGATGCTTGCCATCGTCAGCGGGGACACGTTGACGTTGCCGACCATCATGGCAGGCACGAACGATGAGGTCTTGTCGAGCGTCTCACCGGTATTCGCATCATGATAGCCAAGTTCAGTTGCGGTATCGGCAATCTTGCACAAGCCGATGATGGATCCCATGGAAGCCTGCGTGGTGTTATGAGACCTTGCCAAAGCCAATGCCGGCGTTTCCGGATTCACCGTTCCATTGGTTATTGCGTTGGTGACGTTCCACGAATCAGTGCCGCCGGTATAACGATCGCATGCGAACAACGAGGTCGAATACCTCGTGGTCGTCTGCAGGTTCTCGTTGACGGAATGTCCCGCTTCCATCCATGCCACCAGATTGATAGGCTTCCACGACGAGCCGATGGAGAAGCCCATGCCGCCGCCGTCTTCTCGGTCCACGGCATAGTTCATGGAATCCTTGGTCTGGTCGTTCTGCGCCGCTTCGGTGGCATCATACGTTCGATTCAGACCGAAGCCCAACACTTCTCCGGTGCCCGGTTTGACGGACGCCATCACGATTTCCATGCCGGAGGAATCTTCCGGTGGAATGGTGTTGCGCGCGGTTTCGTTCAACAAGGTGTTGGCATCGATATCCAACGTGGTGACGATCTTCAGACCGCCCTCTTTCAGCAACCTTTCCCTATCCTCGCTGGTCTTGCCGAATTCCTTGGAATTCAAAATCTTATGCACCACATAATCGCAGAAATAGCCCGCATCATAATCCGCGGCCATGCAACCGGTGGAAATAGGCTGGACATCAAGTGTATCCGCGAGTGGAGTATTGACCGCCTCCTGATATTCCGCATCCGAAATATAGCCCTGCTCGTTCATTAGCTGCAGCACGATATTGCGTTGTTTCTCGGATTCCGGCTGGTTCGATTCGACGGAAGGATCGTACGCGTTCGGATTCTTGGTGATTGCCGCGATGGTGGCGGACTGCACGATGTTCAGTTGGTCTGCGGTGGTGTTGAAATACCGCTTCGCAGCCGCCTGCACGCCATAGAGGCTATTGCCGCCGAACTGTGCGATATTGAGATATCCCTGCAAAATTTCAGGCTTGGAATACCGCTTCTCCATTTGCACGGAAATCAGCATTTCCCTCAATTTTCGTGCGATGGTATCTTCCGACGCATGGTATTGCGCAATCGGATCGTTATCCTGCTGCGCCTGCAGGATCAGCACGTTTTTGACATACTGCTGGGTAAGGGAGGAACCGCCCTGATGGTCGCCCTTCATGTATGTTTGGACGAACGCACGGAACACACCCTGTACATCAACGCCGCCGTGAGTGAAGAATCGTCTGTCTTCACGCGAGACCACGGCCTGCTGCATGTATTTGGAAATCTTCTTCAACGGCACGACTTCACGATTCTGATCCCAGAATTCAGTGATTTTCGTGGTGCCATCGGAAGCGTACATGGTCGACTTCTGCGGCAGGCTGGTCACATCAAAATCAATACCTTCGACCGACAGCGACGGAATAACCGCCTTGGCGACGCTGTTCGCGCCGAAAACCGCCGGTAGGAGGAACAAACTGGCGGCCACGCCGCCACCCACACTCAGCGTGATGTAGGCAATCACGAGTGCGAGCACACGTTGAACGGTCAAAGTCTTCTTTTCGGGCATGGTGCCCATTCTAAAGTGGTGGGTCTACTAATCAACCGCTCGTCAGCAGGTGTCACGGGTTTCTCACAAACAACCGTAAAACTTGAAAAACGCTGGAAAATAGTCGAAAATTATCGTCTCGATCGCCGAATAAGCATACCCGGCTGATAGATGATGATGGAACGGCCCTCACGCGCAATCCATCCGCGGTTGGCGAAATCCATCAGCGCCTTGTTCACCGTCTCGCGTGACGAGCCGACCAGCTGCGCCATTTCTTCCTGCGTCAGATTATGCGGCACCTTCAGCCCCGCCTCGACCGGCTCACCGAAACGTGATGCCAGATTCAGCAGCGTTTTTGCCAAACGTCCCGGTACGTCCATGAACACAAGTTCCGAAATGCGCTCGTTGTTGTCACGCATGCGATGCGCGAGCACCTGAAGCATGTCGACGGCCACGCGCGGATGCTCGTCAAGCCATGCGAACAGGGCGTCATGCTCAAGCCACACGACTTTCGTGTCATTGGTCATGGCCACGGCGGACGCGGTGCGCGGCCCACCGTGCGGATCGAACACCGGAATCTCACCCAACACTTCGCCGTACGCATGAATGCTCAACAACTGCACACGTCTGTCGGACGATTGCCGGATCAGTTTGACTCGCCCGCGTTCCAGCAGATACATGCGATGATCGGTGTCGCCTTCGCGGAAAATATAGTCGCCCTTGTTATATTCGGCATGCTGCAGATGCGGCAGCAGTTCCTCCGCCTCTTCGGAAGAAACCTGCTTGAACAACGCGGTGTGCAGCAACGTCGCGCTTTCGCCACTGGGTCCACTATTGGTCTCGTTTGGCGTAGCCATTTGTCGCACCTCCGTTCATAGGCACATCCTCTGGGCACGCCGACAGGCGTGTTGCCAGGCGCGCTGCCGCGGCTTCGAAAGCTTGCTACGATTCCACATGCCCTCACGGAACACCAAGCTTTCGTAACGTTCTCATCGCCCTTGACATCAGGGCGGCTTCGACCATCGGGCTACATTGTAACTCGCCTGGCGGCGTCGAGCAGCCGTTCAACCACGTCTTCACGGCTCATGCCCGTCTGCGAGCGCATTGGATCGACTCGTTTTACCGCTGATTTCACCGCTTTGTCCGACATTTTCTCGCGTGAGGTGTTCAACACCCGCCCCATTTTTTCCGCGTCGATATCGTAGGCGAGGGTCACGTGGTGCAGTATGGCGCCAGGCCCTCCCTCTGCTGGCGTGAAGCGACGTTGCGCGGCTCCGCCGAGTTTGCCGTATTGCGTGGCGATGTCGTTGAGGCCGGCGAATCGTACGTCGAGCCCGAGTTCCTTAAGCGCGCGCACCAGCCAGAAATCGCAGAGCCGGTATGATTCCTCGATGCTTATGCCTTGGGCGAAATCGAGCGGCGCGTATAGCGAGTAGGTAATGGTGTTACCCGGTTCGATGAACATCGCCCCGCCGCCAGTACAACGTCGGACCACGGTGAATCCTTCCTTCTGCGCGACCACCGTGTTGACTTCGTCTTCGAGCGACTGGAATTTGCCGATGACCACTGCCGGAGCGGCCCATTCCCAGATCCGCAGCGTGGGTTCGCGTTTGTCTGCCGCCACTTCGCGCGCCCATGCGATGTCGGTTTCCATTTGTTCGTTTGGATTTCGCGGTTTGTCGTGGATGACGGTCGGTTTCAGGGCCCGCCAGCGTTCCAGATATTCCTCTTGTGTCAGCGCATTATGCATTTCCGGTTGTTTCCCGGAATATTGTTTCGTAGACCGCGCGATATTTCCGTTGTTCGTTGCATCTTCCGCATTGCACGATTCGCTGCCTGTGATTGCGCGGAGGAAAGCGATGGCGATGCCTTCTTCCGTCATACCCACCAATCGCACGTTCGGATAGTTCGCGGTAATCGCTTGCAATCGTCGCGTAATGTCGCGTGCGGACGCGCTTTGCTGGCTTTGCAGCAAGTTTTCCAAATCCTGCAATAGTCGGCGGGAATCCTTGTCATCGCCGTCAAGAAAGAAATCGCCGTCGATCCGGCATTGTTCCACGGATTGGGTGGAACTTGCGCATTCGCGGGAATATGCTGGAACGGCATCAGAAAGCCGGACGGAAACCCCTACGAGTTTTCCGCCCGGCTGCTTGTACAGGCCTCTGCTCATCAATCTTGGAGCTCTTGGCCGCGCCCATCGCGGTGCCAGTTAGACCCGTAACTGGAGCACAGGATGAGGACGGATTCGATCAGAGCCCAGATTCCGGAAATGATCGGTCCGATAAGGATGATCCATCCGATCAGGGTCAGCAACAGCTGAGCCACGGCCTTGCCGGTGTATCCCAGATAGAAGTTATGCACGCCGAGGCCACCGAGGAACAGGCCGAGCAAGCCGGCGACGATCTTCGACTTCTGCGCGTAACCGTAGCCGGGCTGCTGTTGGGCCGCCTGATAGTAGGTCTGCTGCGCGTAGATTGGTGGCTGATTGTATGAGGGCTGCTCGTATCGGGGCTGCGCCTGCTGCTGATAATAGGGGGGCTGCGCCGATTGTGTGTAATCCGGCTGTCCGTACGTCGGCTGTCCGTAGAAGGGCTGTGCAGGTTGCGCAGGCTGCTGCGATGCATACGGGTTGGGATTGTACGGTTGCGCTGCAGGCTGATTGCGCCCATCCTGGAATTGTCCGAAATCAGCTTGGGCCGAATTATTCGAAGCGTAATAGTTGTCTTGGTCGGAATCGTTGTAGCCGGCATTGTTGTCACTCATGGTTCCAACAATATCCCATAATTTGCCTTATTTCCTTCATCCACCCTGAAAGCAATCCCTGAAATCCCCCTGAATATGCGTGAAGCCCGTCGAATCGAGCGTGAAACTCGATTCGACGGGCGTCTCAACAGGCAAACAGATCCGGCAAAATCATATAATCCGGATCATGACCGTCACATGCGGGCCAGAATGTCGCGTCCGACCTCGTCGGTGGAGCGGGTGGTGGATCCCAGTTCCTCAATGTCGGCTTCGACGGCCGCATCGATCTTGGCTGCGGCTTCGTCGAAACCGAGGTGGCGCAGCAGCATGGCTGCGGAAAGGATCGCGGCGGTTGGATTGGCCTTGTTCTGGCCTGCGATATCCGGTGCGGAACCGTGGATCGGCTCGAACATGGACGGGTATTCGTCGGAAGCGTTGATGCATCCGGAAGCGGAATAGCCAACGCCACCGACCACGGCACCGGCCTCATCGGTGATGATGTCGCCGAACAGGTTGTCGGTGAGGATCACATCGAAACGAGACGGATTGGACACCATGAAGATGGTGGTCGCGTCGATGTGCAGATAGTCGTGGGAGACTTCCGGATATTCCTCGGCAACCTTGTCTACGATGCGCTGCCACATGTCGCCCGCATTGACGAGCACGTTCTTCTTGTGCACGAGGGTCACATGCTTCCTGCGCTTCATGGCCAGCTGGAAGGCGTAACGTACCACGCGCTCCACACCGTAGGCGGTGTTGATGGAGACTTCGGTGGCCACCTCGTTCGGAGTACCGCGACGCACCGCTCCGCCGGCACCGCAGTACAGGCCTTCGGTGCCTTCACGCACCACAACGAAGTCGATGTCGCCCGGATTGGCGAGCGGGGAGGTCACACCCTTGTACAGCTTGGAAGGACGCAGGTTGACGTACTGGTCGAGATCGAAGCGGAGCTTGAGCAGCAGGCCACGCTCCAAAATGCCGGCCTTGATACGCGGATCGCCGACGGCACCCAGCAGAATCGCATCGGTCTTCTTGATGCGCTCCTCTTCCTCTTCCGGAAGAATTGCACCGTCACGCAGATAACGCTCAGCACCAAGATCGAAATTCTCGTAATCGAATTCGGCGACGCCCTCGGCTGCCTTCTCCAGAGCCTTCTGAGCCCACGGAGTCACTTCCTTGCCAATGCCATCGCCCGGAATGACGGCGATGGTGTACTTCTTTGCAGAATCACTCATAGCACGCGACTCTAGTCAACGAATCAGCACGTGGACGCGTAACGCTCAACTAATGGACACTCCATGCCGCTTTCCTGTACGAAACACACGAAAAGCATGAATCATACGAATCTCACAAATCGCACAACCTAATCAGCTGGTAATACCCATCACGCCAAGGCACCAAGCATTCTCATAGGAGATCTCCTCCCACTGCTTGTACCTTCCGGACGTACCCCCATGACCGGCCTCGACCTCAATCTTCGCCACAGCATCCACACCGGCACGCTGCAGGCGAGCCAACCATTTCATCGGCTCCACATACAGCACACGCGTGTCATTCATCGACGTGGTGATGAAAATCTTCGGGAAAACCGCAACTCGAGCATCATTCGCATCAGCCGGCGCATTCTCATACGGCGTATATTCCTTCATATATCTGTACACGTCTGCATTATGCAACGGATCGCCCCACTCATCCCACTCCGTAACCGTCAACGGCAACGACGGGTCAAGAATCGACGTCAACGCATCCACAAAAGGCACATCCGCCTCAATACCGGCAAAACATTCAGGAGCCATATTCGCCACAGCACCCATCAACAAGCCACCGGCGGAACCACCATCGGCCACCGTGCGAACAGGCGACGCCAAACCGGCACGCTGCAACGCACGCACGGCATCAACGAAATCCTCAAACGAATGCTTCTTATTGAGCAAATGCCCCTGCTCATACCAGGCACGACCCATCTCACCGCCGCCGCGAATGTGCGGCACCGCATAAAGCACACCACGATCAAGCATACTGATACGAGACACCGAGAATCCCGGATCCGAACTGATCTCATACGCGCCATAACCAGTAACGAACATCGCCGAATCACAAGCAGGCACGTCACGACGCCACACCAAGGAAACGGGAATGCGCTCGCCATCGCGGGCGGTAACCCACACTCGGCGCTCCATATATTCGCGCGGCTCAAATCCACCAAGCACGGTGGCACGCTTCAACAGGCGATCCTCGCCGGTTGCCGGATCGATATCATGCAGCTCACCGGGACGCGTGTAACTGGCGAACGAGTAGCGTATACGGGGCGCATCATATGAAGGATTACCTCCCAGCCCGATCGAATACAAGCGCCGGGTCTCCCCCGGCATCGCATCGGCGGTCGCACCATCCGACGAGGTCATCGCCTTACGGGAAATCCCATGCACGGCCGACCCTTCGCCTTGCGCAGCGGCCAACTGGTCGAGCGCTCCCCACACTTCGGCACGCTCCACGTTGATCTCGTCCACCGACTCGTCAACATCCCAATCGCCTTCCAACGCGTGCGGAACCAACTCGGTGAACCGCCACGGTCGCCCTGCAAGAAAATCCTCCGCGGCCGCGTCCTTCGTCATCACCGCGATATGCGCCAGGCTTTCCGCACGGTACTGCAACGCCACGTAATGCCGGTGAATCGAAATTCCCTCGATGCCAAGACCGTGCGCACCTTGCAAAATGGCGGGATTGCAAGGATTCGAATACGGTGTGCCAATCGGCATCGAAGAAGCGCCCGGTTCGACATCGTCACCATGTTCGCATCCGTACGGCGAGCCAACGGCCACACGCACACCCTCGCCCAAACGGTATGGGGGCTCATGCGAACGCATGTCGATCACATCGATTTCAAAATTCGGGTTCAACGCATTATGGTAGACCACAGCGAGCGGAATGTCCTCGCCATGCTCGCCGGCACCTTCAAAACGGCTGAAGCTCACATCGTATTCCACATCCGGCTCGCGCGGAATGAACGCACGGAATTCACCTTCCGGATCGTCGGTGGAAAGCAGCAGCACTTCGGTAGTGGTTTTCGAACCGGTGCCGATCACCAGATTGCGTTCGTCGAACGACAGGCCGATGCCCACCCAGAATCGTTCGTCCTGTTCGCGATACACCTCCACATCGTCGGTAATGGGAGTGCCAACGCGGTGACGCATCACCGCATATGGACGCCATGCGTCATCGAGCAGCACATAGAACACCCATTGCGCGTCCGGTGTGAAGCAGGCGCCGCCGATGCCTTCGAACACTTCCGGCAGCTCATCGCCGGTTTCGATGTTGCGAATACGGAAATCGTAACGTTCGTCGCCGCTGGTATCAGTGCCGTACAACATCCAACGTCCATCTTTGGAAATATCCATGCCGCCGACGCGGAAGAAATCGTGGTCTTGCGCTTCGGCATTCGTGTCGAACACCACTTGCTCACCATCCATGGGCACGCCGATCTCAATGGTCGGCGGATCCCAATCGTCTGCGCCTCGGATCGGCACACGGCATTGCACCGCATACTGCTGGCCTTCCTTGGTGCGTGTGAAATACCAGTAGCCGTCCATGCGCGTCGGCACGGACATGTCGGTTTCCTGTACGTGCGATTTGAACTCGTCGAACAATGTGGTGCGTAGGTTTTTCAACGCTTCCATGCGCTGTTCGCAATACCGGTTCTGTGCGGCGACGTAATCCTGCACATCCTGCGATTCCTTGTCGCGCAGCCATTCGTACTCGTCGATGAAGGTGTCGCCGTGGAACACGCGCTTCGTTGGCACGCGTTTCGCGATCGGCATCCCGCATTCGTCCAGACGGCCCTGACGGCTCTTGCCGCTTTCCTGCGCGCCCGTTGCGCCCTGTTCACCCCGAAAATCAGTCATGCAGGCGATTATACCGGCATCGCGGTCCCAATCCAGCGCAACGCGCATCCCCCTTGCTGCAAGTTGAAAGAAAACCCGTCAGACGCCCAGCTGTTGTTTCAGGAACGGCAGCATGGTTCTCATCAGATTCGATCCGGTCGTTCCCGTGAATACAGGAACGTCGGTGACTGGAATCGGCTGCGTGGCCGCACGCCCCGCAACGGTGCCGAGATTACCGGCGGCCTCACGTGGAGACAGCTGCCGGATGCCGATCGCAAGCACACGACCCGGATACCGACGTGCGATCGTGGCGTACGTGGTCGGATCCTTCTGCCCATCATCGCCAATCAGAATGAACTTCATATCAGGAAAATCAGCCATCAATTGTTCGGCATACTCGAGTTTGTGCTGCACTCCGGTAGGAATGAACGTTTTCGGGCGGGGATCGAGGTCACGCAGCAGCAGCGGTCCTTCCGGGAACCCATGGTCGGCGATGAAATGCCTAATCGAGCTTTCCACGTTCCACGGCGACGTCGACAGGTAAAAGAACGGGGCGTCCGGAAACATGTCCGCAATGCGGTTGAACAGCAGGTTCATACCCGCAACCGGCATTTTCTTCTTCGGATCGAGCAGCAGCAGATTGTAAGCCGCTTTCATCAGGCTTGGCGCCTGCGTGACCATGACGGTGTCGTCCACATCGGAGATCACACCGACTTTCGTGCCGCTGGGAATGGTGAACAGGTTGGCTTTGACCGGCTTGCGGCTGCGCACCTTGTATGACACGTCGTGCACGCCCGGTTCGAGCGAATGTTCGGCCACGAGGTCGAGATAGCCTGCTGAATCGGATGCGACGAATTCGCTGGAAACATTGCGCTGCGCATTCACTTCGTCATACACTTCCGACATCCCCACCTGCACGGTTTCCAGGGGCATGCCGTCGATGGCAATGCGCACCTTCGTATGCGGTGAGGGGATGGTAAGCATGGCGCGGATGCCACGGGTCAGACGGCCCGCCTGGCGTTTAAAGGGCCCATACACGGTTCGGCAAATCAGGCGCGAGTAATGTTCAGTACCATAGCCGACATACGGTTCCACGCGCGGATACCAGTTGAGATTGCGTACCATGTTTGTCGAGACCGTCACCCATCCGTTGAACGCTCTGGTGATGGTACGGCGGAACAGCTGTGTCAGCGGAGGCTTGACTTCGATGCGCTCATGTTTCGAAGCGGCGTCGAAGGTGGTGACCACCTTGCGTGCGGGAATTGGCACGGTCGGCATGTCATCTTCGGATATGGCATCCGGTTCACGCTGGGGCAACGGCTGTGGTTCGGTCATATCCCCACTATAAAGGCGATTGCCGAACTCCTTGGTGCCCCAGCCGTGAAAATCAGGGATTATTCAGGGAACGGTAACGATTTCATACCTGATTTCGCATGCGGTTCCCTGTTTCGAGACGTTTTGCCGAACCGTTTATTCCGCCACGATGTTGGCGTATTCTTCGGAGGAAAGCAGTCCCGGTTCATCATCCTCAAGCTCGATTTTGAAAATCCAGCCTTCGCCATACGGATCGCCGGTGACGATGCCCGGGTCGTCGGCCGCTTCGCTGTTCACATAGCGGATTACGCCAGCCACTGGAGTGACCAACGGCGTAACGGCTTTGGAGGATTCCAATTCCGCCACTTCGTCGCCGGCCTGCACTTCGGTGCCGACTTCCGGCAGATCGATGTATACGAGTTCGCCAAGCTGGTCGGCCGCATATTCGGTGATGCCCACCATGGCCGGTTCGGTGGAGGCGTCCACCCACACATGCTCGTCGGAGTATTCGAGATGCTCGGGAACGTCCAGATTCGGCTTGTTTTCGTTTTCTTCACTCATGAAAGCTCATTCTACGTTAATCACGTGCATTTCCCATAGCGCTGGACCGAAACTTGTTACGGCAGATCGTGGCCGAGCCATTCTTCGATCATGTAGCGGGCTATGGTGGCCTTTCCGGGGGATTCCATACGCCCTGCTACCAGCTCGTTCATATACTCGTCTCGGGTCATCCAACGCGCCTGCAGGGTCTCATCGCCGTCCACGTGCACGTCGGTGGTATTGGCCACGCCTTTGAACGCCATCATGAGCGAGGCTGGGAATGGCCATGGCTGCGATCCCAAATATTTGAGTTCGCCGAGGTCGATGCCGACCTCCTCTTTGGCTTCGCGCCGGCATGCGTGCTCCAGGTTCTCACCCGCCTCCACAAAGCCTGCGGACACGGAATACAGGCCAGTATTGCGCCATGCGCTGTTGTGCTGCAGCAGCAGACGATCTTCATGGTCCACGATCGCCGTGATAACGGCCGGTTCCACTCTGGGGAACAGCAGCCGTTTGCCATCAGCTTCGCTGGTGCACCGCTGCGCCCATCCACCCAACGCGGGTTCGGTCGGGGCGCCGCATGTGGGGCAATGGCGTTGACGCGCATGCCATACGCTCAGCGAGATCGCCGTTGTGGCCTGGCCTGCTTCGCGTGCGCTGGCGTGCGGGGCGAAGCCACGCAGGTCAACCCAGTCGAATCGTTCCGCCGCGTTTTCCAACAGCGATTTCGACGTTTTCTCTTCCGGCTCGCGCTGTTCACTGAACGCGTCGTCCGCGCCCATATGCTCGCTGCTCGCAGTCACCGGTTTTACAGCCTTCACACGAGACACGTCAACGGCCACCACATGCTCGTCACGCTTGCCACCATATGAGCCGAGGAATATGGCGAGCGCCGTCGGATGCGTGTGCAGTTCCGCCGCCACGTAGTCTCCGGGCAGCTGTGCCAAACGCATGTGCACGTTGGCGTAGTCCGCGATGGCACCTTGTCCGTGTGGCACCGCCACCATGCCGTCTTTGATGAGAATGACTTTCGTGGCAGGTTCCAGCAGCACCGTGTCGAACAGGTCGGGTTCGTCGCGTCTTGAAACCTCATAGTCGATGTCGCCTTGTGCAAGTGGCAGGAACGGCAGTGCCTGGGTCAGCGCCAGTGGCGAGAACACGCTCATCGATTGCTTCTTTCCTTGAATACGATATATGGAAGATATATTTTTCTATATAAATCGTATTTTCTTTATATTTTTGTATATCTGATTGCGCTATTGACGGTAGCTGCGGGAATATCGGCTACTGCACTCTGCGCACCAATGCAAGCAGCGCTTCGGCGACCGCCTGCGGATGCTCATAAGCGCTGAAATGACCGCAATCAAACACCACCGTCATATCCGTGCTCGTAGCCGTCATCGCATCGGCGATCGGTGCCATCACGCTCGGTGGGCTCGACGGATCCTTGTCGCCGCAGATCACCGCGACCGGCGCTGTAATCGTCGATAGCACATCGTTCAGGTCCGGGCGCCCGGCCGCCATGCGTTCACGCCAAGCGATGCCTTCGGCCGGCTGCTCGTTGATCCATGCAGTGAACTGTTCGCGGTAGGCGTCCGACTGTTTGATGGTTGAATCCTCAGGCGTGGCGGCGGCGAATCCCATAACCGGTTCGTGTGTGCCCGTCGATTCGCATTCCTCGGCGATCGCAATGCGTTTCGCACGCATCTTCTCGGAATCAGCGGCAGCCTTCGTGTCGCATAATGCCAGTGCGGCGACGGCTTCGGGGTGCAAACGCTGAATGTCGAGAATCAGGTAGCCGCCCATCGAAAGACCCACCCAAATCGCCTTGTCGTATCCGGCAGCGTGCAACAGGTCGACGTAAGCGTCGGCCATACGGTCCAAACCGTTGGGGAAAGCGCCGTCCGTGTCTTTGCCTCCACTGTTCTCGTCGGAAGGAATCGGCCCTTCTCCCGCGCCGGGCATGTCTGGAGCCCAAATCGGGAACTGTTTCATGCCATGTTCCGCAGCGGTCGTTTTCAACGCATCCGCGCATTCGTTCCACATGCGGTGGTCCACGGGGAACCCGTGCACCAGCACCACAGGAATCCCCTCACCCTCGTAATACACATTGTTATGCAATTCGATTGTCATATGCGCTCCTCCGTTGCTCTCCCCTGTTGTTGCATGTATTCGCAGCCTATTTGCCGGTCCAAGCGATCGCTTGACGCACAATCGTGCCATATCCGTTGCTCATCTGGTTGACGAAAGTGTCGAGGATCTCACTGTTCGGATTGACCCATTCCACGTCAAGCGTCTCGTCCTGCGGCTTGCAATCGCCTGCAATCGGCACCACGTAGCACAATGCGATCGCATGCTGGCGGGAATCGAAATAGTCGGACAGTCCGGGCGTCGGGAAAAATTCAGCCACGGTGAACGGCTGTAGGCTCACTGGCAACTGCGGCAGCGCGATATCTCCCAAATCCTTGGCGATATTGCGCGCCACGGCCTCACGCAACGATTCGTGGTAGAGCACGCGGCCGGCGATCAGCGTTCGTTCGATGCTGCCATCGTCAGACACACGCAGCAGCGATCCGACCTGTGAGACGCGTCCCAGATCGTCGGTGCGCACCGGCACCACGAGCACGTATGGGATCGGCATTTCACCGCGCATACGGTTGATTTCGTCGGAAGCAAGCCATCCTGGAGGGTTTCCTATTCCACGGATGAAATCCTCCGGCGTGATGTCGTCGAATTCTCCGCGACGGCGGCCTGCATCGAAATCGCCCTCGTCGGGCACTTCATCATTCATCACTGGCATAGTCCCATTATCACGCATCTTGTGTGAATTGGCTGGAAAAGCATGCGCTGGAAGACGATTCCTCTGATAGCGGATCTTGCGTATGCCGGGAATACGTAGGGTTGGGGCACGGTTATATACTCCAAAGCAATCGCATACGAGGGGCACAGCCCATCACGCGCGTCGATGGCACGAACAGCAAGGAGCAATCATGGCAACGCATGCAGTCACTTCCAAGGATTTCAATCAGATTGTGGAATCCAACGATCTGGTATTCGTGGATTTTTGGGCGACCTGGTGCGGTCCGTGCCGCGCATTCGGTCCGACGTTTGAAAAGGCGAGTGAAGCGAATTCTGACATTTATTTCGCCAAGGTCGATATCGACCAGAATCCGGATCTCGCTTCCGCGGCCAAGGTACAGGCTGTGCCGACGTTGATGGTGATCAAGAACCAGCAGATCGTGTTCCAGCAGGCCGGTGCGTTGCGTGCGTCGGATCTGGACGATCTGATCGCGCAGGCCAAGGCGTTGGACGTCAACGCGGCCGCTGCCGAAGAGGCTGAGACGCAAGCGGAGTAGGCTAAAAATTACAACGATTTCAAAGGTGTCGTTCGATGGCAAACATCAACGGCACCTTTGTTTTGCACGCCTATTGCTTACGCTTACTCTGCCCGCCTGTTACATATACGCCCGCCCGGTTTCCATGGCGTGAGGTAAACTCGTCCATTAGATGCGCGCTTTCCGGCGAAGCCCCGTGTGGCAGCGCGCCGCATGCCGAGCATGCGTGAATTCGTCGAGGATCTGAACGCGCGTATAGGAGCAGAATGGCTAACCACAGCAAACACGCCCGATCATCTACCTTCGTCATGCCGAGCAAGTCCTCGCTGGTGAAGATCGCCGCAACGGTTGCGGCGGTGGGCTTGTTGGCTACCGGCGGTATTGTGTCGCGCAATCTTTACACGTCCGCGAAGCAGAATACAACCAATCAGGCCACAGCTTTCTCTGTCACGGATTCCGTGGAGGCGTCCCGTGGTAATGCCCGCGAGCTGCTTAATGGAGACACCTCGTACGTTACCGTGAAAGTCAACGGCAAGTCGCGCGTGGTGCCCGGTGCCAATTTCACCGACGTGAAGTCCGTGCTTGACGCGGGTGACATCACGCTCGAGCCGGAAGACACGGTCTCCCCCTCGCTCACTACCAAGGTCGATGAGAAAACCGTGATCACCATTCAGCGTGCCGGCGCGAGCGTCGAGGTTTCCGATACCGCCATTGGCTTCAATGTTGTCAAGAAGGAAACCTCAAGCCTGCCGAAAGGCCAGGAGAAGGTCGAGACGGAAGGCGAAGAGGGTGTGATGGAAACCACGAACCTCGTGACCAAGTCCGGCGACACCGTGGTTTCTTCCAACATGATCAGCTCGTATGTGAAGAAAGCTCCGGTCGACAAGGTCATTCTCGTTGGCACCGGCTCCGCTTCGTCATCGTCCTCCAACGCTTCCGCGTCAATCGGCACCACTGTGCCGGCGGGCGAAATGCAGCAGTGGGCTCACGATTATCTGCTGTCGAGCGGCTACACCGAAGCCGATTTCACCGCCACCGTATACATCATCACCCACGAGTCCGGCTGGAGCGTCACCGCAACGAATCCAAGTTCGGGCGCCTATGGCCTGCCCCAGGCATTGCCTGGTAGCAAGATGGTGAGCGAGGGTGCCGATTGGGCTACCAATTATCAGACCCAGCTCAAGTGGTTCTGGGGCTATTGCGCGCAACGTTACGGTTCCATCCAGGGAGCCTATTCGTACTGGCTCGCCAATCACTGCTACTGATATGCGTCGCCACGCTGATCTGATTTCAATCAGATGGCAATGTTCGTATTGAAATGTTTACGTTGATTGGTGATTAATATTCAATTTACGTAATTCACCGTATATAGTTTGAGCCCCGTAATATATCGAGGATATTACGGGGCTCAAACTATATTGTTATTCGGATATCATCAAAATACTATCAGTTTCACAGGGCGTTGTTGGAGCCAATCACCGTAGCTTCCTTGACATCGTCGATCTTCCTGCGCTTGCGACCGCCATGTCCGGCCTTCGGACCGCGCTTGCCGACGGTGCCGCTACGAACCCCGTTCTTGGCGTCGAAGAGGATCACGCGCTCATCGCTGTGATATTCGCCTTCCAAGGCGAAGTAGGCGATCTTGTCTGCAGGCACTTCCGGGAAAGTGAAGAACTTCTGCGTTGCAACAAGCAGGTCAAGATTGCGAGTGGTCACGGAAGCCGGACGATCAGCGTTCGGATTGTTGAACTGAACCGCGAAATCGTCATTCTCGTCGCACACCTGGATTGCGAACTTGCCGCGCTCGTAATTCACCAGCAGCTTGACGAATTCCGGACGGCCGAGCACTTCGGAAACACCCTTGGAAAAACGAACAGATTCAAGCATGACCGTCATGGTCAACTTGCCACCCGTTCTTTCGCCAACTTCTTTGAAACCATCAAGAACGGACATGTAAATCCTTTCTTTATTGTAAATAACTACGTGAAATACTGTACCTCATCGCCGGCAATAAAACGAATCGAATCTTAGGGAATATATATGTATTTTCAAGAACACAACATAATACGAAAAACATAATGAGGCCATCTCACGTAACCACTTTTGTAATCAGTTTCTTTTTTAAAAATGTTTTCCCAGCAACGATTTTCGTTGAAATTCCGCCATTTCTTGGTACTTTTTACATTCCAATTGAAATGGAACATACACTACACGGTTACAGCATTGCAAACGCAATGGCCAGAAATCATACGACAAGACATCATACGTTTGCACTGCCGCATGAAAGCCACCCAACAAACAATCATTAAAACCATTGCAAACAAGCCAAAATTAGACAACGACGGGTGAGTACTCCCCTTAGTGGGGGGACGTCTTGCTAAAATTGGCGCGTTTATGGCGGCTTAACACTTTTTAGGGAAAGAAATGACTGCAGTAGAAAACAATGTGACTGCGACAAACCAGGTGGTCGAATCCACGGAGACGGAAGATGGCATCACCTTAATGGACTTGTTCCGCATTGTGCGCAAGCACATTCTGTGGGGCATCATCGCGTTCGTGGCGGTATTCGCCGCAGTGTGCGCATACACATTCCTAGTACCCCCGAAGTATTCGGCAACCGCGCAGGTGTTCGCAACCTACAGTGATTCGTCGGCGCAAGACAACAATATTTCCAACTTCAGCACCGCCAGCACGTACATCTCCAACCAGATTCAGTCGTATCCAACGTTGGCCACCACGGAAGCCGTGCTGAAGCCGGTTATCGACGACCTCGGCCTCGACACCACCGTCGCGAATCTGGCCGGTCAGATAACCGCCACGAACCCGACGAATACCGCGTTCGTAAACATCACCGCCGAAACGGGAGACGCGAAGCAGGCTTCCGACATTGCTAACAGCGTGGCGGAATCCTTGAGTAATGTAGTGGAAAAGTCGCTGCACACTTCCGGCAAGGAGTCGCCGGTGAAGCTTTCCGTGGTGCAGCGCGCCGCGGAGCCCGTAACCCCCAGCTCCCCGAAGGTGGCATTGTACCTAGCCGTTGGCCTGGTGGCCGGACTGATCCTTGGCGTATTCGCCACACTGATTCGCGACCTCATGGCAACCCGCGTGGAGGAACCCCGCGATCTGCAAGACATCATCAACGCGCCGATCATGGGCCGTATCCCTACCGATGAAAGTCTACAGGAGGGCAAACCGCTCATCGTATCGAATCCGTCAGGCCGTATCACCGAGGAATTCCGCCGTATTCGCACCAACCTTTCCTTCACGTCGAAGGTTGAGGGCAGCGATGCGCGCATGATCGTCATTTCTTCCGTCGAACCTTCCGAAGGCAAAACCACTGTTTCTGTGAACGTGGCGGCGGCCCTCGCCGAAAACGGCGCCAAAGTGTTGCTAATCGACGCTGATTTACGTCACCCATCCGTCGCCGACCATATTGGTCTGGAAGGCGGCGCCGGCCTGACGCACGTGCTTTCCGACCAGGCCGCCGTGAAGGATGCGGTGCAGCGCTACTGGAAGCCGAACCTGCATATTCTGCCGGCTGGCCCGAAACCGCTGAACGCTTCCATGCTGCTTAATTCCAAGACTATGAGCAAACTGCTCGACACCGCTTTGCATACTTATGACTATGTAATCGTCGACACCGCACCGATGGTGGTAGCCAACGATGCGGCTGTCTTCGGCGCGAAGAGTAATGGCATCGTGCTCGTGTCTGGCCGTGACGTGACCATGAAGCGCGATCTGAAGGAAATCGCCGTTCAGCTCGATAACCTCAACGTTCCGGTGATGGGCTTCGTGTTCAACTTCGCAAAGGAACGCAAGGTCTCCGCGAACGGCAACTACTATTACTATTACGACGAGGGCGGCAAGAAGAGCCGAAAGAAGAGCAAGCACAAAAGCTGACCTTGAGGCTTCTCAACCAAAAGGGGTTATGGGTGAATCTTGATGATTCGCCCATAACCCCTTTCTAACGCCCGCATAGTGGCCTACATATGGCAGATTTCGCGTCTTGGCATGAGACATCTCGCTTATATATGGCAGACTCCTGCCGGGAAACGCCCAGCAGGGGGCATGTTTTCGCATCCTTTCGCCATTTTGTCTACCATATATAAGTGAAATATCTGCGTACAAAGTCACAAATCTGCCATATATAAGCGAGATACTCACCTAATCAGCTGCGGAGGAGGATTTCTTCCAAGGCGCTGATTACCGAATCGGGCATGCCGGAGGTGACAAACAGCTCGTTGCTGAAACGGGGCGCGGTATCGAAAGTGCGCAGAGCACCGAGCGCGCGCACTCCTTGCTCACGAATCGCCTGCATCGCATGCTCTTTGGAAATGTATGGCATTTGCGCGTGCAAGAGCACGTCGAGCGAGTCTTGTTCGACTGGATTCTCAGCAATCTGCAATCCATCTGCAATCGTAACGTTCAAACATGCAGTAGACGGCACGTCGCGCACAACGACCGACAGACTCAACGTCTGCTGATCGTATGTAATTTCTGTAGTATTGCAAGCTTTACCGTCAATTTCGATACGAACGTTCTGCGTATCTGTCTGCGCAACTCCACGGAACACAATCTCCCAGTTACGCTGTGCCGGAATGGCTTCAGCACAGCCTTCCACCGGGTTGACAGTGAACTGCGTTGCATTGCCCGCATTCTTCCAGTCGAAGCTCATGCACGTATCGGCAACATGAGTTTGGCCCTCGCAAGACTCGGCAGATGCAGAGCCGGAAGCAGCAGAAGCCACAGAACCGTCGTCTTCCTTGAGTGTGAACGAACCGTTCGCACCGGGGAACACCAGCACCTGCAGGGACTCCGGATTGCCCAGATCATTCACCTTATTGCCCTCGCCAAGCTGCTGTAACGGCACAATACCGCCAGCCTTGGCAAACACCGGCATACGGTCGATCGCACGCCACACTTCCAGACGACGACCGGACTTCCCTGCCGAAACGTAACGGCGACCGTCAAAGAAGTCATACCATTCGCCTTGTGGCAGCCATACTTCCGTACTACCAAGCTGCGCAGAATCGTCATTGTCAGAAACGATTGGTGCAACCAGCAGCTCAGTGCCGAAACGGAATTCGTCCGGCACCTCGTACGCCTGTGGATTATTCGGCTCCGCCCAATACATCGGTTCTACCAATGGCATGCCTTCGAACGCGGCACGATAGTTCATGGTGTACAGGTACGGCAGCATCATATGGCGCAGTCGCAGCGAACTCACCATGGAATCGCGCACTTCCGCAGAGAAATTCCACGGTTCCTTGCCCATGAACTGCGAATTGCTGGAATGCAGGCGATTGATCGGGCTGAACGTGCCAAGCTGATACCAGCGGGCTTCCAAATGTTCGTTGCGGTACCCACACATGTGACCGCCAATATCGTGACTCCACCATCCGTAGCCGATATTCGACGCGGTAGCAGTGAAATACGGCTGGAATTGCAAGGATTCCCACGTAACAATGGTGTCTCCCGAGAAGCCAACTGGGTAGCGGTGTGAACCCGGGCCGGCATACCGCGAGAAGGTGAGCGGCCAACGGTTATTGCGTTCCGCGCAACTCACGTTACGTTTGGATTGCTCGATATGCATTTCATGTTCATCGCGAGCGCCCGGCTCAGCGCACTTTTCGCATTCGCAGTTTTCCCCTGCGTTGCGTTCGGGAGAAGTCGCGCCGCGCCCGGAATCCAGGTAGTGCAAGTGGTTGAGCACCCACAGCGGGTCGAGTCCCGGCTGACGGGTCACGCCGCCCTGCTGCCAGTCGAGCCACCAGAAGTCAACACCTTCGGCTTCCATGCGATGATGCATGTCGAAGTAGGCGCTTACGAAATCCGGATTCGTCAGGTCGAATTCCACCGCCTCTTCGGTTGCGGGATCGATGCCGACGCGCTTGGCCACCGCCGCATAGTCGTCTTCGAACGCGCGCACGCCGTCTCGCGGATGCACGTTCAACGTGGTTTTCAGGCCGCGCTCGTGCAAGTCGCGTAAGAACGCCTCGTGATCGGGGAACAGCTGCTTGTTCCACGAATAGCCGGTCCAACCGGAACCGTATTTCGGATCGACATCGTCCACGCGGTGCCAGTCCATGTCGATCACGGATGTGGTGAATGGAATGCCTTCGCGCTTGAACCGGTCCATGAGCTGCAGGTATTCGTCTTGCGTGTAGCGGTAGTAGCGGCTCCACCAGTTGCCGAGTGCGAAGCGCGGCAGCAGAGGCGTTGGTCCGGTCAGCTTGTAGAAGTCTTGCACCGCTTCGGTGTAGCGGCGGCCGTAGCCGAAGAAGTAGAAGTCGGTTTCCTTGTGATCGCGCGGTTTCACCCAAGCCCCCAGCGGATTCGACTTGCCATCCACTTCGTGTGCTTCCACGATCACGTTTGCGGCGGAATCGTCGAGCACCGCCCAACCGTCTCGCGAAATCACACCATCGTCCAGAGGAATTTCGCCATTCGCCTCGTCGAGCGTGCGCGCGGTGCCTTTGAGATTATGCTTCGGCTCGTCGCCGTAATGCCACGTATTGAACTGGGTGTCGGCCACGCCCTTGACGACCACGCTTAAGCCTTCTTTGCTGAACGGCTTGCCATCGTACGTCACATATAGTGCGGGGGTGTCAACAATGAGCAGTCCGTCGCGATGTGTCACCGTGAATTGCGGATCGGCGCCAAAATCGCGGTTGACCACCATCTGCGTGAGATTGTCTTCAAATTCGCCGGAATCTGACCATTCGAAACGGATCAGCGATTCCGTTAGAATGCCAATCCTCCAATGCTCCCCCTGCAAGATCGACGCTTCTCGCATATTCGGCCGCGCCTTGCGCACATACCTCACAAACGGCTCATCCGTTGCGTTCGCAGCGTCGTTCGTCGCATCGTCCATCACACTCGCAGTACCGTTCGCAGCACTGTTCACAGCACTGTTCACAGCACTGTTCACAGCGTCATTCACCGCGCTCTCTGCATCCGTTCCGACGTCTGACATAATAACTCCTTACGTTTCTGCCATAATAACGCGCCCTGCAAAAGACCCACGCGCAACGCCCATCTCACGTAACATTCCATCCTCGCAACTCATGACGATTGACAAACGTGATAAAACCATTTATCATCGGTTAATGAATTTGATTAAACGATTTACCATCGTGTGGTGTTGCACGATCTCGTTTGATCGGCAAGCTTCGGCGAGGCGGCCGTGAGCTTGGATTATTCGCAGTTGCAAGACTGTGGAAGGAGAAACGCTATGAAGAAAATCATCCTTGATTTGGACACCGGCATTGACGACACCCTTGCCATGTCGTATGTCCTCGCTTCAGAAGATGCTGAACTAATTGGCATTACCGGAACCTACGGAAACGTGCTGTTGGAAACGGGCGTCGCCAACGATCTTAACCTTCTGTCCATGTTCGGACGTGAGGATATTCCGGTATTCAAGGGTGTCCCCCATCCAAGCAACGCCACCAATTTCGAAGTCCCCGGCAGCTCCGGCATCTTCCACGGAAAGAACGGTACCGGAAACGTCGATATTCCCACTTGCTCGACGCGCAAAGTCGAAGAAACGTCTGCTGTGGATTTCATTATCGACTGCGCACGCAAATACGGCAAAGACGAACTCGTGTACGTTCCCACCGGCCCGTCCACCAATATCGACGCGGCCTTCGCCAAAGCCCCGGACATCATCGACAACATCACCATCGTGATGATGGGTGGTTCACTAACCCAGCCAGGCAATTGCAATCCCTTCATGGAAGCCAATATCTCCATGGATCCGGAAGCTTCAAATCGTCTTTTTGCAACTTCCGCGGACATCACCATGATTGGTCTTGATGTGACCATGCAAGCGCTACTGACCAAAAAGGAAACACAACAGCTGCGCGACACGGGCACGAAGGCCGGCGCATTCCTGGCGGATATGACGGATTATTACATCGACATCAGTGAGCAGGAGGATCCCGCATTCCAAGGAGGGTGCAATCTGCATGATCCCTTGGCCGCCGCAGTGGCGATCGATCCGACGCTAGTCACCACATTCCCGATCAACCTCATGGTTGAAACCGAGGGACCAAGCGTCGGACGAACCATTGGCGATCCGACCCGCCTGCTGAGCCAGCCGAAGAACACGAAGGTCGCGCTTACCGTCGACGCGGAACGTTTCGTCGGCCAATTCATGGAACGTTTGCTCAAGCTCGCCAGAAAATCCAAGTAGTCACAAAGAAGCGTACTTACACAAGGAGAACAAATGTCTGATTCTACTCAGGCCGCAAATGTGACGGCCGCAGATGATTTCGAAGCCAACCGTGCGAAAACAAAGAAGGCTCTCCCTGCTTTGCTTATTGTGTTCACGCTTGGAACGTTGATGATCCAAGCATTCAATCTGGTGTTCCAGAATATTGGCGATTCGTTGGGCATGTCCGCCAGCGCGTCTTTGATCAGCACGCTTCCAGGCATCGTACTTGGCGTCGTCTGCATGCTGTACGGCACGCTGTGCGATTTCATCTCACCTAAGCGTATGACGTTGTTTGGCGTGAGCGCTTTGGTGATCGGCAGTTTGCTCGGCTTCTTCGGTTCGTTCAATTTCTGGGTTGTGCTTATCGCTCGCATGATTCAGGTTGCCGGCGCACAGGTCGCCGGTTCGGTGTTCCTTGTGATGACGGTGAAATACCTGGATGACAAGGAGAAGGCCGTTTACATCGGCATTTACAATGCCGTCTACTATTTGGCCGCTGCAATCGGCGTGTTTGCAGGTGGTTTCATCACTTCCTTCGACTGGAAGTATTTGTTCCTCGTTCCGGCCATTTCCGTGTTCTTCATTCCACTGTTGATCAAGAACACTCCGGATATCAGCGCCAAGGGAGAGCGCATCGACGGTTTCGGCATTGCGCTGTTCGCGGTGTTCGCGGGACTCATCGCCGTCTACTTCTCGTTCCCGAACGTGTGGCTGCTGGTAGCCATTGTGCTGCTCGGCATCGCCTTTGTCGCTTGGATCCTTAAGGGCAGCAAGCCGTTCCTGAGCAAGTCTTTCATTACCAACAAGGCGTACATGTCGATTCTGCTGCTGCGGTTTGTATTCTACTTCTTCAACTTCGCCTGCGTGCCGATTTACAACGTTATCGGCGAGCAGCTGTATGACATGCCGCTGACCACGATCTCGCTGTGCCTCACGCTGGTGTACGTTGTCGCCACGATTGTCGGCTGCGTTTCCGGTCCGGCCGTCAACAAGCTTGGCCGTATGAAGACGCTGATCGTCGCATCGGTGCTTATGGTTGTCGGTTTTGCCGGATCCGCCATTTTCATCGAACAGGGATTCTGGATTCTTACAGTGCTGGCCTGCATGTTCATTGCTGGCGTCACCGTGGTGTATACCCCGATTTACGATGCCGCTTCTGACGCGTTGCCTGTTGAAGAGAATGGTCGTGGCGTCGGCATTCTCGATTTGATGATGAACACTTCTGCCTCAATCGGCATGGCCGTGTATTCCAGCCTGATCGTCAATCCTTCGCTCGCCAAGGGCGGACTGTTCGGCATTGGCAGTGGAGTCGCCGCGCAAACATCCAATGTGTTCTGGATTATGTGCGCCGCGTCCGTACTTGCCTTGCTTCTCGTACTAATGTTCCGCAAGAGCTTCAGCGCGAAACGTGCCGAGTAGTGGAAGACGCTGCTGAAACGTCGGTTTCCAGCAGATAGCTCGTGCGGACCGCACTTGCGATTGCTAGATTGCAGTAGTTCAGATTCAGCAATCGCAAGTGCGTTTTCATCATGCCTGTAAGCGTAAGCCCGCATTGTCCGGACTGCACCTTTTTGCGCTCATCGACCCGGCTAGGCCGTACTCCGCGCAGATGCGGATCCATCCGGCCCAGCGGTGGTGGCATCCGACGGACATGGCTCCGCCTCCTAGTTACCAATCGCGGTTTTTCGTTTTGGCGAACGAAAAACCGCGCACAGGACACGGGCCTTGCTTTTCACTCCAAGACGGAAATCCACAAAATACGCGGCCCGGCCGGGTGATACCCGCAGCCTGACCGCTTCTGCCATACATAGGCGAGATGCGAGCCGCAAATGAGCTTCTTCGTCTCACCCCGACGTTCAATGTACTTTTCTTACGCCATTCAATGTACTTTTCTTCACACGCATGTACTTTTAATCGCCTAAAGCACCGATGCGAATCAAACACACCAATGTTCGCACCGTCAACGGCATACGCCAAGCCAGCAACGCGACTCAATCCAAACCGCCAACATCAGTAGTTTGGCGGATATTCGCGCTCATAGCCGTCCATGCCTCCATTGAATGAGAGAAAAACGCGGAATAGAGTCATTGCCTTTTGTCGACCATCATGGCGACGCGCACAAACAGATAACGCTAAACTTGTCTCATGTTGTTTCTTTGCTTAACCTAGCGAAGCGACGGAGCGAGAGCAGGTGATATATGGTAACAATTTCTGACGTAGCGCACGCAGCCGGTGTTTCCAAAGCAACAGTCTCATATGTACTATCGGGAGATCCTCGAATCACCCAAGCTACAACACTCAAGGTGCAACATGCGATTGACGAATTAGGCTATACGGTTAACCATGCAGCCCGCGCACTATCCGTAAGAAAAACCAAAACAATAGGTGTGGTCTCCCCCGCCTTTCACGGCAACTATCTGTCAGCTCTCTTTGGACTGTACGTGTACCTGCTATCCGAAGAAGCGACAAAGAAAGGATACGACACCCTGCTCATTGGCGAGAACGACGGCTTCGAGGCAATGCATGAAGCATGGTCGTCAAAGAAAGTGGATGGGTTCATCCTAATGGACGTCAAAGATGAAGATCCACGAGTCAACTATGCCGCAAAAGAAAACATTCCGACCGTTGCATTCGGCTCGCCAAAGAACTCACACGGTTTGGATACGGTGGATTCCGACTTCGCCAAGGCTGCATCGTCAATCTTGAATTTCTTAGCCTCTGAAGGACATAAAGAGGTGATTCTTATTCCATGGTCACGCACAATATTTAATCAGGGTCTTGGCTACGCTTGGCGCTTTCTGGATTCAGCGACAGAGACCGCCAAACGTCTTGTCCTAAAAATGCATATCGAATATCCGAAAGACGACGATTCGGATCCGTCCCCCCTCATTGAGCATGCACTAGATACATACACCGAAGCGACTGCTTTGATACTGCACAACGAGCCAGCAACAATCGTCGCCCCTCGGATTTTAGCACGTAGGAATCTCCGAACACCGAATGACTTGCGAGTCGTAACCGTTTTCCCGAAACAACTAGCAACATCAATGAAGATATCGTTCGCCGCAGTGCATCCGGATATTACGCAGCTCTCAGAAGCCGCCGTGGGAACTCTTTTGCGTCGAATAAACAATCCAAAAGCCCCGAGGGTTGCCCGCTATCTTGATTATCCACTAGCTCAAGGGACCGCGTAACATCACAGCTACGTAGATTACACACAGAAGACAACCACGGGATTCTACGTGGTCAAGTTCATCGATTTGACTTTTCAAAGATAATGGTTTATTATTTAACTTGTTTAACCGGTTCAACAGTTTGGGATTAAAACTTCTCAAACGCAATAAATTAATCATTCGGCGCATAGGTGCGCTGTCAATGAAAGGAAATACCAAATGATCGGTTCAAATATGAAGCGCGTAATAGCTTTACTCGCCGCAAGTGCCGCGGCAGTCAGTCTCGCCGCTTGCGGTAGCAACTCAAGTCAAGATTCCAAAACAATCGAATTCTGGGATCCATACCCTCAGAAGAACGATAGCAGCACATGGGCGAAATACGTTACCAATTGCGCTCCTGAAGGATATAACGTAAAACGCATCGGCTATGCGCAGTCAGACCTATTAAACAATCTCACAACAGCTGTCAAGGCCGGCAACGCACCTCAGATCGCCCTGATTGATAACCCAAAGATGCCTACCGCTGTCGACGCAGGACTTGTCACGGATATCGAGGCAGCAGGAGTCGACGTTTCAGGTTTCGACAAGAATATCGAAGGTCCCGGCATCATCGACGGCGTACAATATGGCGTTTCTTACGGCACTAACGCATTGGGCTTGTATTACAACCCCGATGTCCTCAATAAGGCCGGCGTCGACCCAGAATCGATCACCGATTGGGATTCGCTTAACAGTGCCATCGAAAAAGTAGTAAGCGCAGGATATAAGGGCATCACATTCTCCGGCATTTCCGGCGAAGAAGGAACATTCCAGTTCCTTCCCTGGTTCTGGGGAGCCGGCGGTCAATTGAAGGACGCTTCAGGTTCCAGTGCCGAGCAGGATGCGCTTAATCTGGTATCCGGCTGGGTCCAAAAAGGTTGGGCTCCGAAATCGGTCGCAACAGACAACCAATCTGCTGCGTGGGATCTGTTCCTTGGCGGCGATTACGGCTTCTCCGAAAATGGTTCATGGCAGATGGAGTCGGCCGCCGAGAAAGGTTACAAGATGATTTCCATCCCAGCCAAAGATGGCGGAGTAGCCCCGGTTCCAAGCGGTGGCGAGTTCATTACCATTCCAACCCAGAAAACCAAAAACAGTGACAAGATGAAAGCAACCGCGGAAGTCATTCAATGCCTTATTGACGGAGATAATCTCAAGAAGACAAATGATGAGATGGTTTATCTTGCCGCTAAAAGTGACGTCCGTAAGCAGCAGGTGGAAGAGAACAGTGCCTGGGCACCTTGGGTTGACGCCGTAGAAAATGCTGAAGGCCGTACCACTGACGTTGGCCTGAAATACGAAGACATTTCTGCACAGCTTTCCGAAGATCTACAGGCTGCCTTGAATAAGGGCTGATTCGCAGTCCCACATTTTTCTGGGGTATCTGTCCGCCATTCATTGCGATAGTCAGACGCCCCATTCCATCTTTTCCATCAACAGACAGGTGAACTATGTCTCAAACAATCACCGCAGATAAACCAAGACGAATCAAGCCGACCACATTGGCCGCCATTGGTTTCGCGGCCCCGCTGATTATTTACATGCTTATCTTCTACGTTTGGCCGCTGATTCAGAATATTTCCATGAGTATGCACCGCTACACACGCCGCACTTTTGTGACCGGCGATGCCCCTTGGGCTGGATTCGATATCTATAAGGAAATATTAAGCGATCAACAGTTCTGGACTATTCTCGGACAGACTTTGATTTTCGTATTCGCTTCTATCGTTTTCCAATACTCTATCGGTTTGGCATTGGCGGTTTTCTTCAATCAGAATTTCAAACTTTCCGCGGCTTTGCGCGGCGCATTCCTTGTACCATGGTTGCTTCCGCCAATGATTTCCGGTACGATTTGGCAATGGATGATGGACGCCGATAGCGGTGTTATTAATAATTTCCTCAAACTATTTGGTTTGGACCCGGTTTGGTGGCTGCAAGCCGATCATTCCTTGTGGGCGGTTATCATTGCCAATATTTGGCTTGGTATTCCTTTCAATCTCGTAATTCTGTATTCGGGCTTGCAAAACATCAATGGCGACTTGTATGAAGCCGCCGCGTTGGATGGCTGCAATGCTTGGCAGCGCTTCTGGAAGATTACTTTCCCGTTGCTCAAGCCGGTATCGATGATCACGCTCTTGCTAGGTTTCGTCTACACGTTACGAACAGTAGACATCATCTGGATTATGACCAAGGGCACTGGATCTTCGAGAACCTTGGCAACTTGGGCTTATGAGATGGCTTTCGGAAAGGGCACATCAGCAACTATCCGGTATTCGGAAGCATCCGTTGTGGGCACGATTCTCATTGTCGTAGCACTGATTTTCGCTCTGATTTACCTGTGGGCCCAACGGAATGAAGAGAAGAGGTAACTAAAATGAAACATCGTTCATCATGGTGGAAAACACTTATAGGCATCATTTTGACGCTGATTATGCTCTTCCCCGTATACTGGATGATCAACATATCATTCACGCAACGTCGTTCCATCCGTTCGGGTGATCTGTTCCCGAAAGATTTCACGCTCGAAAATTATGCTTCTGCGTTAAGCTCACAGCTCCCCTACCTAGGAACGTCATTGCTGGTTGCCATAGGATGCGTGATCCTGACTCTAGCAATTGCATTACCTTCGTCATACGCCATTGTTTTCTTGGAGTTCAAAGGCTCAAAATCCATGAACTTCCTGTTGATTGTTGCTCAGATGATTCCTGCGGTCGTTATGTCTCTAGGCTTCTACCAGATCTACAATGACATCGGCCTTCTCGACAGTATTCCGGGACTTATCGTTGCCGACTCCACTTTGTCGGTACCGTTCGCGGTGATTCTGATGACGGGATTTATGTCTGGTATGCCACGCTCGCTGGTGGAGGCAGCGCAAATCGACGGAGCATCACAGTGGGGCGTTTTTACCAAAATCGTGATTCCACTCTCCCGTAATACCATTGTCACGACTTCGCTATTCGCTTTCCTCTGGGCATGGTCGGATTTCATGTTTGCTTCGACTCTCGATTCCGGTGGCGGCAAGATGAGGCCAATCACCATGGGTCTATATGACTTTATCGGTTCGCAAAACCAAGAATGGGGGCCAATGATGGCCACCGCAGTATTGGCCTCAGTACCAACAGCACTGTTGCTGATTTTCGCGCAGAAATACGTTGCCGCCGGCGTAACAGCCGGAGCAGTGAAAGACTAATCCAACCCTTAAATACATAATTAACAAGGACCAGCTATGAGTGAACTAACTTTTGCTATCGATGGAGATGCACTGTTGTGGACTGGGGACGGCGAATACCTTCGCATCGAACCATGGGGAAAGAATTCAGTCCGCGTCCGCGCCTCGAAAATGCATGAGATACAAGAACAAGAAGGAGCTCTGCTACCACAGAACAATCAGGCCTCAGACAGCCACAACCATGGTATCACCATTGACAAGCCCAATAGAACCGCCGAATTACGCAATGGCGATATTGTAGTTCAAGCGAAAGCATCCTGCGGCCTATACTCCGGATCAGGATATGAAGAGCCACGCTGTTTACTGAGCTTCTATAAGGCAGACGGCACACCACTCATTCAGGAAATACCATCTGGCGGATCACTAAATCTTCGAGCGCGATGGTTCAAACCGATCACCGGAGGCGACTATTCCATCGTCGCTTCCTTTACCACACCGGAAAATGAGAAACTATATGGTATGGGCGAGTACCAACAGAACATCCTCAATCTGAAAGGTTGCACTCTCGAACTCGCGCACCGCAATTCACAGGCATCTATTCCTTTCGTGGTTTCCAGCGCCGGATATGGCTTCCTGTGGAATAATCCGGCACTTGGAAACGTTACGTTCGGCAAGAACCGTACGGAATGGCGAGCTGAATCAGCCAAGCAGATTGACTACTGGATTACCACAGGCGATACACCTTCTTCGATAATGAAGCATTACGCCGACGCCACAGGGCACGCTCCTCACATGCCTGAATGGGGACTGGGATTCTGGCAGTGCAAGCTTAGATATTGGAATCAACGTCAGCTCCTAGACGTCGCCCATGGGTTTAAACAGCGTAATATTCCATTGGATCTCATCGTTGTAGATTTCTTCCACTGGCCGCATATGGGTGACTTCCGTTTTGAGAATGAATTCTGGCCAGATCCCAAAGCTATGGCGGACGAGCTGCACAGCATGGGAGTGAAACTCATGGTATCTGTGTGGCCCCAGGTCGCGCTCGCCTCAGAGAATTATGTTGAGATGAAGTCAAAGAACCTTCTCGTGCGCGCAGATAAGGGTGAAGACGTCGGCATGATGTTCGAAGGTCCCAGCCAGTTCTATGACGCCACCAATCCAAAAGCTCGCGAATATGTTTGGGAGAAGTGCCGAACAAATTATGCCGAGCTTGGGGTTGATGCATTCTGGCTCGATGAAGCGGAACCTGAATACGGCACGTACGATTTCGACAACTATCGATATTACGCCGGCCCAAACCAGCAGGTGGCAAACATCTACCCAAGAGACTATAACAAAGGCTTCTACGAGGGGCAACAAACCATAGGAAGGGATGGTGACATCGTCAACCTCACCCGTTGCGCTTGGGCTGGTTCGCAACGCTATGGTTCTCTTGTTTGGTCTGGAGACGTTGGTTCGACCTTCGCCGACCTCCGTGCCCAGATTACCTGCGCCATTCACATGGGCATGGCCGGTATCCCTTGGTTCACCACCGATATGGGCGGTTTCCATGATGGGATAATTGATTCGGACGATTTCAAGGAGTTGTTGGCCCGCTGGTGTGCATTCTCATGCTTCCTACCGGTCATGCGCAACCATGGCGATCGTAGTCTGCATACGGCAACCGGCAAGGAGACCATCACTAATTCGGCCGGAGACCACCGTTCGCCAAGTGGTGCCGACAATGAGCCTTGGAGCTATGGCCCCGAGATGGAGCAAATCTTCCGAAAGTTCATTGCCATTCGCGAGAAAATGCGCCCTTACACTCGAGAACTGTTCGAATCAGCACATATCGATGGCCAGCCTTTGGTCCGCGGACTCTTCTACGAGTTCCCTCAAGACAAGTCGGTGTCTGATATCGCCGATGAATACATGTTCGGCCCTGATATCCTAGTGGCCCCCGTAGTTGAGGCCGGAGCTAGGTCGCGTGAGGTGACGCTTCCCGGAAACGCTAGCATCACATGGACGGATCTACGCACCGGCAAAGTGTATGAAGGTGGGCAGAAAATCACTGTCGACGCCGGAATAGACACGATCCCAGCCTTCGCGCGCGACGGACACGACCATGGGCTGATCGGAATGCTATAAATTCCCACACAGGAAGTGTGGGGCGTCCGTTTCCAAGGCGAACGCCCCACACTCTGCGCTTTTTCCCATTTCAACCGGTCTATCTGCGTTATTATGGCAGATTTGTAGCGGGCTTTCGATCAAACAGATGTTGAGCAGTTTTACATGGCATTTATCAAAGTTTTTGCTTTCTGCCGCTCCGCACTCAAAGAATTCAGCCAGAAAATACCGACCGCTTTTTGCAGCCGCATCAATTAAGTGCCTGCAAAAAGCCATTCAATACGTTGCTGTCAGCAACACCTCGGAAAGCAAAGTAAAAGTTGTGGCCAATATATTCGGAGGCATCGCCAAGCAATGCAACCGTATTAAAATTCGGTTCGATTAAGGTTCGATAAATCTACCTCACCATTTTTGCTTATGGCGAGTCAAAATGCATCCTTCCCACATGGCTTTGCTGCTTTTTGTATCTTTTGTTGTTATCCGTTGCCACTTGTCGGTAGCGGCACGGCACATCAGTATCATGTGCGTATGCGACTTATTGGCAATATTTTGTGGCTGATTTTGGGCGGGCTGCTGCTCGCCGCCAGTTGGGCGATTATCGGCCTGGTGCTGTGCGTCACCATTGTGGGCATTCCATTGGGAGTGCAGGCGTTCAAGATGGCGGGTTTAACGCTGACCCCGTTCGGCAAAACCGTGGAGTATGGCGGAGGTGTGGGATCGGTGCTGGCCAATATCGTATGGTTTGTGTTGGCTGGCATATGGATGGCGATTGGCTACATACTTGCCGGCCTGCTGAACTGCGTCACCATCATTGGTATTCCGTTCGGCATTCAATCGTTCAAGATGGCCAAATTAGCGCTATGGCCGTTCGGCTCGCAAATCCGCAGCTTGTAAATCACTTCAGATCACTTCACCCAACATAGACGGCCATCGACTACCGTCTTGCATATAAGTATCGAGGAGCTACGGTAACAGGCCATGACCACTGCGCTCCAAGCAACGAAACACGTCTCATTTCGCTTATGGCAGCTCCAGAGCGGTAAGGCTCAAAAAACTGAACAATCGAACATTACCTACCCAAATGATTGCTAATGCCAACCGTCTTGTGGACAAGTTAAAGAATACTTGCGATAGCGGCTTCTCTAACTGTAAGTTATCTAGAAGAAGACATCCGTACCCCGTCGAATATGGTTATTTACGCAGCTTGCTTGCCGCGAAAATAAACAATGGCAGCGCGGCGAACGCGTAGTTCTCGCACTGGATATACAGGTACATGATCAGGACAAGCCAGCAGATAACAGTCTTGTTCCAAACACCATGCCCGGCGGCTGTCGTATCGAAGACGCGCGTCACGGAAACTATGGAAGCGATGACCAGCAGAACCAGGCCGACCAATCCGTATTCGGCGACGACGCTGGTATACGCACACATCGTCCATACGGTGTCCGCATTCATGCCAGCCGCGAATCCCACCGCAGCACTTCCATTCATGCCCAGGCCATTCAACAATCGTTCCGTATGCTTCGCGCCGGCCCATACCGCGTTGATGATGTTACCGGAGCCATATCCGGTAAGCACCGTCCACGGATGGGCGAGCAGTCCGCATATCGGGTCAAGACTCTGGTAGATTCGCACGAAGAACGATCCGGGTGCCGGCTTGCATCATCACAGAGCCAATCGCATACACAACGATGAGGTTGCGCAACCGCTTGGCAATAGATACGGTCGCGCCCACGCATAAGCCACATAAGCGGCAGCAATACGCCGAACAGATGCATGCCGATATAGCTGGGCTCCGCGAACAGGAACTGCGGGCGACCACCGCCCCACACCGAGCTTTCATTGATGTACTGCCGGTACATGAGGTGCGCGAAATAGTCGGTCAACGGCTTGATATGCAGATGGATGGCTAGCCATTGCACCACGCCCACGCCGAAGGAGAACCAGTAAGAAGCGATGAGAATCCGCAATGGAGTACGCCATGGAATGCATTTGATGCCGAACGCAATGGCGATCGCACCTAAAGTGGCGAGCACGCCCAATAATCCGGTGATACTCATGAACGCGGCGTTGAGATGGATGCCGAATTTCAGCCATCCCGGGATGGACAGGATTATGCAGGCCACCGGCAGGAGGAACATTGGCAGGTATCGGTTGGCTGCGATGCGCAGTTGATGCCAATTGCATAGGCAGTACACGGCGAACAGCGCGTACAAGCCGAGCGTGGTGCCGTCCACCGGAAGAAAAGCGATGGCCAGCAGCAGCCAAATGACGTTGCGTTCCTGCGTTGTCAGAAATTGCAGGAACGGTCGGTATTGCGGCCGGCCATGATGGCTGCCCGCGTCGATGGTGTCGTTTCCCATCGAGTTAGGGGAAATGCGGAACAAAAATCAGTTCATATCACGCCATCAAACAGACAGAAGAAGCACCAGCCGCGTCAGCCGAACCATCCGAATCACAACCCGCACCACCCACCCAACGCCAGCCGCTCCCGCCATCCCTCAGTCCGCACCTCAATCGCCTCCATCAGCTCCATCATGGGATGTGCCAAGCGCCGACTCTTCCGCTACATTTCCGGACGTTTTATGAGAGAGTCCGCATGACAGTTGAGAACAGCACTAGTGCAAACATGGTAGATTCGCGCAGTTTTCCGCTACATGGCGAAATGAGGGTCAATTTTTGCCCCAGGTACAGGCTGCTTTCACTTCTAGCAGTTCTACGATGCCGCCATAAAGCTTGCTTGTTATAGACATGACAAGACATATACACGTGTATTGCATTAGATATATCAAGAAATATACATATACCCGCTGTAGCGTATCATCAACCTAGTTTTATTCGTTTTAGAAAACCCTTGAGTGCGATAGCATATAGCAAGACGAAACCGATACTTGAGATGAGGTGAAGCGATGGTGGAAGAGCAAATCGATTGGAGGAAGACGGTCGAGGCCATTCTTGAGAACGCCAACCGTCCTTTCGTTCCGATCAGCAAGTCCTTCATCCAGCAGCCTCGCGGAAGCAAGGAGCGCAGCAGCGTGCTGTCCCAGTTCGTGACAAACGGAGATCTCAGGGGCTTGAAGGCCTATTTACTGATCGCGGCATCCGCAAGCAGCCCCGACACGGATAACGAATGGTACACATCGCTGCCCCTGCAAACATGGGCTCGTGCCTTTGGATGCTCAGAAACAGCCGGTAGCGTGGCGACCGCAAAGGCTGCCGCCACAAGGATTCTCTTGCGACTTCAACAACGTGGCCTGATCGAGAAATCCCGTTGTGGCAAAGAGCGCAAAATCAAGATCAAGCTACTCGCGCAGGACGGCTCGGGCGAGGAATACCAGCGACCAGCAAGCCGGTACATACGACTGTCCCACGATTTTTGGAAGAGCCGCTTCGATGAGGACATCAGCCTGCCCGCCTTGGCGATGTTCCTCGTCGTCCTTGGCGAACGAACACCATGCGAGCTTCCAACAGAACACATGCCGGAATGGTACGGATGGTCCGCAGACACCGCCGAGCGCGGCTTGCGCGAACTGCAGCGCATTGGCCTGATCCGCAAGGAACAACACCTCAAGGACACCCCGCTGAGCCCAACGGGAATCACCACGGTGAACGAATATTATGTCTGCCCGCCATTTGACAAACAAACATTAGATTCGAGACGGCACACGCACGAGACGAAAGGAGGAGAAGCATGAGTGAACTGATCGCATGGGGCGACGAAAGCGTACAGACCCAAGGCGGCGTCATCCCCACCTACTACATGGGAGCTTGCATCTGCGGACTTGGAGAGCGCGATATCCGCAGCCAGCTGCTTTCCGCGACCAAGCGAAAAGTCTCCAAGTTGCATTGGCGTGACATGACGCTTTCGGAGAAACGCAGATCCATACCAGTCATCGAGGCATTGTCACTGCCCCATATCGTCATAGCCGCTACGCCCTTGGATGGCACGGTCACCTCCGAACGCGCCCGACGTAAATGCCTCGAACTCTTGCTGCCCACGCTGGAGAAAGAATACGGGGTTTCGCGTCTCGTTCTAGAATCACGCGAAACCAGCCAAGACGACAGGGACCTCGTGTTCGTCCGTGGATTGCGGAGCAGGCGTTTCATCAGCCAACTCCGCGTGGACTTCGCCCCGGGCTTTTCCGACGCTCGGCTGTGGATAGCAGACCAAGCGCTTGGAGCCATCGGCGATGCGCAACGCGGCCGCCAAGACTTCTCCTCATTCCTCAAAACCCTGGACATGCGCGAACTGGATTTGCACCATCTCGCGTAAAGTCACGCCGCAATTTAGCCTGTGGAGACATCACACTAAGGCCGTCAGCCGAATGGTATATACTTACCGGTAAGCCAACCTCTGAGGAGGAAATGGAAGTAGGAGCCGGATTCCCTGTGCATCATGGGGGCCGGCTCCCGCGTTATGCGACATAACCGCATAGCGACTACGGGTTAAGGGTCAAAAAGTAGTGTTAAGTAAAGAACCGTGGGTCTTATTCGGGTGTGTTGTTGACGTGTTCGACATCAGAAGATCGCTGTCAAGGAAGGGCAACCCGTACGACAACGCCGTGGTCGAATCCACCAACAGGCTCCTGAAGAAGGAGCTCATATACCGGAACCACTACACCAGCCTGGAACAACTACGCTCCGACCTCAACGACTATGTGTGGTGGTTCAACAACCAAAGACTCCACTCCACCCTCGGATACCGGAGTCCGAAGGAATTCACCGAACAGGGACTCGTCCTCTAAGAACCTGTCCAACACACCGTTGCCAGTCCACTGCCCTCGAAGCCGCATTCCTCCACGAGCCGCTCGTGTACGCGCCGGGCGGTGTGCCGCTGTTTGCGTGGCATGCGCCGGTCGGCCTCGAGCCATTCGTCGGCCTTGCGCGCGTACCTGCCCACGACCAGCGACCGGCTTCCTTCCCTCCCCGCCGCGGGAACCGGGGAATAGTCGCGGGAAGCGTATTTGACCACGGTCGTCCGCGAGACCCCCAGTTCCCTTGCTATCTGGGCATGCGTCAGGCCTTTCGTCTCGAGCTGCCTGATACTCTGTTGAATACGCACCGGTGTCGTCATTCCTTTCCTCCCGAGGACCATGTGTTGGTTGTTAGCACTCGGGAATCTATCAGGAACCGTACGGCACCGGCGCTTCTCTTCCGCCGATGCCGTTTCCAGCCGCCGACCGTGTCCGATATGAACGCTCACACCGTTCAGATTTGGTGGTGACGCCGTACACGTTTATTTGACCATAAACAGCCACTCGCGATTATGCGGATCCTCGGCATCCTGCTGGCGATCTACGCGGCCTGCACCCTGCTCGGCTTCATCCGCCAGGCACTATTCGCTGTCACCATCGGCCGGCAGCATGGACATTGTTCAATCTGCTATGGAATAAAAGCCACCATTATTCTTCCATTCGATTAGCCAATAGCCCAAGAAAAGTAATGCATTACCTTTAAAAGGAATTAGGAATGCACAAGCACTGAGCACCTTTTATAAAAATTATAATTGCATAAGCTTTACACCAAATCTCTCAATTTCATTCGCAAATTCAGCACAATATTTGCTGGACAGCAATTTGTTCGGAGTGTAGCCACTAAGATCAATGTTGTTAATCCATTCAATCCCCCAATACTTCCCAATTTCTTGTTCCTTAAGCGTAGCCGTAAGAATCACTTGATTTTCAAGATCTTTAAAGAGCGGAAGCATCTTTTCTTCACGCCCAGTCGAAAGTTCTTCAGCTCTAAATGAATCCACAAGAATAGGCAATTGATGGTGCAAACAGTCTACCAAAGCATACATTCTGGCCATCAAGAATTCTGTAGCTTCGCTACCGCTGTAGGGTTTCCCTTCTGTTGTGAATAAATCAGAGTAATCAGGAGACCCATCATTATTTCCAAGTTTCCTATGTATTTTATTCATCTTCGCGACAATTTTATCTTTTAGATTTTTCCTATCTACCTTATTTTTCGCGCTAATCTGCTTGTCTGTTTTGATTATGCGATCGACGTTCGAAAGCTCATCGGCAATTAACGTCAGTTCCTTATCGATATCCTCTAAACTTATATAATCTTCTCTATATACGAAAATATCTTCCAGAGTAATATTACGAGAATCAGTTATCTTATTAAAGCGAGTTTGCTTTTCCCGAATTTCTAGATCAAGTTCCTTTGCTATATTCTCTTGTTCACTAATTCGTTCTTTCAGAGAATTAATAATCTGACTTCTCATGTCACTTGTAGTTATATCGAATATAAATTTAGAACCATTCATTCGATATCCGATTTCACGCGATCCACAGACGAGACATTCGAGCGAATCGACATCAAGACTGTTATTAAGTGACCGCAATTGACAAAGAACCCCTTCATTTTTCACCTTGCGAGTCAGAAATCGGTTTTTCTGTTTTTTTAATTCAGTAATTTCATCCCCTAGTTTTTCGAGCTCCGCAATCAACCTATCGGTTTCTTCACGATCCGCAGTTGGACTAATGGCAGTAAGCGCCGAGCCCATTTTGCTGAGTTTTTTTGACTTCTTGGATAATTCTTTTTTACGAGTCTCTAGCTTCTGTTTTTTATTCTTTATTTCAGTCAATTCCCCATCATTGAGAGTTTTGCCTACAAGACCAGCCTGAGCATATATCATTTCCATGAAATCATCTTTTTTGTAACGCCCTCCATAAATTCGTGCGGTATTACGCTTAGCCTGAGGCATAAAAGCCATTTGCTCAAATAAATCAGTTGAGACAATATGCACTTTGCCATCTTTGATAATTCGAGGGAGTTCAAAAATATGATTGCTCCAATAACGATCAAAATCATGAACTGATTCGATTGGCGTGACGGTATCTCCTTCTTTTATTATGAAAGTATTCCCACTACGCAAAATCGACAGGGACCGGTTCCCGTTAATCTCTAAATCGATTAGAAAAACATAATCCTCAGCAGGAAAGCTTGCAGGAAACATTGGGGCAGAACCAAGTGCATACATCATCGCTTGCATAATAAGAGTTTTCCCGACATGATTTTCACTGCTAGAAATGATGTTAAGCCCATTCGTAAAACCGGATTGAATATAGGCTTCCGAACTATTACCAAAAGCTATTTGTTTTATTGTAATCATACCTTCAGATGATCCTTAATATTCGCAATAAAATAGAGTACAGACTGCTTATTTAACTGCTGACATGCCAGCACCTTTTTCTCATCAAGTCTATCAAAAATTGTATTAATATCTGCATCATGATCATTAGTCAATTCTGATACAACATTGTCAAGCAGCTCCCAGAAAGCTTCTTTGCTGTTTTTATCAAAGAATTGAAGATTAATATACTGTTGACAACTTTCAAGTATTGCATCCTCATCTTCTGGCGGCATAGAACGAAGATATTCATTAAAGCTAGGCGGGCAACCGGATTTCATTAAATCGTAATTAATAACACGTTGAATAATAAGAAGTTCAATTTTCCTTCGCTCTAAAACCCGAGCACATTCATATACTTGATCCGGTTTTTTAATTGATTTATTTACGATAGAAGGTTTATTTTTAAAAATTGATTGAGCGTTTCTTATTTCATTAAAAATTGCTTGAAGTCTTCTTGAACTTGGCATAAATGCAGGTGATACTTTAACCAATGGACGTATATAATCAGTCTCACTAGGTTTTGACAGCGCGAATTTTACCTCATGAAGAAAATCATTAATCTTTTCATCCGAAGCCAGTGAATCGTTAATATATTTTTTATTACTACACTCTTCCTTCAATCCATTATAAATACTTTTCTGCGCCTCTGAAGTAACGTCTTTAAATCTAAAACAATCTAATGTTTTATCCTTCAGGACCGTCGATGATATCCCGTCGACAAAAAGCGTATAGCTCTTAAAATAATGAGAAAATTCAGAAATATAATTCTTGAATAATGTTACAAGGTCTCTTCCAATTTCCTTTGGGCTAGTCTTCTTCGTTGCCTTTGACTGAACATCATATAAATGAGTAGAGAAATTATTCATTCCGGTAACATCATTGAAACAGTCAATGGCAAAAGCGTCTATGTCATCTTTATCCTCATCGAAACAAAGAAGATGCAGTAAAGATTTAGTCTCAGCCCTATTTCCGGATGAGGTTGTTGCCTCAGAGGTATCGAATACATATACCATAGATATGTGCCCTTCCCCACATGTTATAAATCAGTAGCAATCGCGGATAGGCATTGTCCTGTTTTGTTGCCGCGACAACTAGACACCAACGAGCGAAAGGCATGCACTCATAGCGAGAAAACGTATATTCGGCATCACGTAACTCCGCTCTTACTCCCCAGTCTCACCTATTAATTAAGTTTTATGATATACCGAATACTGTAGATAATATCCATTTCTTTTTTTGAAAATGCAAATCTTATGCAGAGATGCATGCCAATAGCCGTGCATCTCATTGCTATATTTCGTCAAAGGGATATAAGGTTCCAATGATCTGTCAATTATTGACTGGTCAATATAACCCGAAAACATATACTGATATGAGCATTGCCAGTTTCAGAATTCTGCTGGATTAGGTAGTTCATGGTCTAGCGCCCGCTCATGACCAGCCGTAGCATTATTGAACTACATTTTTTGTATTTTAATGGCTTAAATGGATGTTGGAGGCATGCTTCTGTTTTGCATCCATAGACGGGATGGAAATAATGAACTATATCAAGACTTGAGAAGAATAGTAAAGGTTAGGAATAGGCAAGACGGCGTAGCCACTGACTTTACTTTTGACGAACTATTACGACGTCTTAAGCAGTTGTACTGCTTTGACAAAATGGATGACAGCATGGCTGAAACAAACTCTACTGATTTCGAAGCCGATGATCCATGGCAAGCATGGTGTGATGCTTAGGCTGTAAATTGGGGAACTGCGCAGTTGTGCCATCAAGAATGCTACACACGCTTTATCTAGAGAGGATCTACCACAACATTACCCCCTAAATAAGCTATATCCATTGGATCGAGATGGAATTTGACCGTTTCTCTTTTCTTACGCCCCAAACGAGAGTACTCAATGCTAACGCTCTGCGTGATATGGCCTGATTTTTGTTCCGCCCTTATAGTGGGGCGGCTTGCGCCGCTTGGTTTGCATAATACTCGGTTTCGGTCCGTTCCGGTGTCCTGTAGCCCAAGGACTGGTGCAGACGCTTCGAGTTCCACCACGAGACCCACCGGAACGTCGCCAATTCCAGGTCCCTCAAATCCTGGAAGGGCTTGCGTCGCCAGACGAGCTCGGTCTTGTACGCGCCGTTGACGCTCTCGGCCATGGCGTTGTCGTACGAGTCGCCGACCGTGCCGGCCGAGGGAAGCATGCCGAATTCCCCGACCCTGGTGGTGTACACGAGGCTGATGTATTGCGCGCCATGGTCGGAATGGTGCACGAGACCGTCCGTGCCGCCATGCGAGGCGGCCCATGATATCGCCTGTTCCAGCGCCTGCAGCGGCAGCTCCCTGGTGTCCATGGTGGTGGCGCACGCCCATCCGACGATCCTGCGGGCGAACACGTCGGTGACGAACGCCGTGTAGCCGAACGAGCCGTTGGCCATGCGCACGTAGGTGATGTCGGCCACGTGCAGCCGGTTCGGCGCCTCCGCCTCGAACCTGCGTTCCACGAGGTCGGGCCTGCCGCCCGTGCCCCTCGCCGGTTTGGTGGTGACGGGCGTCCTGCCGCAGCGCACGCCGCGGATTCCCAATTCCCGCATGACGTTCATCACCTGGTCGCGGCCGATCTCGGCCGGATCCCAGCCCCGCGCCAACAACCGGGCGTGCGTCTTGCGGTACCCGTACACGGCCATGAAGGAATCGGCATGGATCTCGAGGATGTCGCGGGCCAGCGCCTCGTGCCTGGCGGCCATGCGGCTGACGGGCCTGGATTTGAACATGCGGTAGCCGCGCGGCGTGATGAACCCGCAGTCCAGCGAAGCGGCCAGCACCCTGCGGATCGGCCCGACCCTGAAACGGTCCTTGAATTCGTCGATGTAAGCGACCATCAACGCCGTGTCGGGTCGAGCCGTGCCGCGAAAAAAGCCGACGCCGTCGTCAATATCTCGTTCGCCCGCCTCAATCGCGCGACCTCGGCCCGCAAACTCTTCAACTCCGCCATCGCGTCTTCGGCCGACTGCTTGGTCTCCGCCGCGACCGTGGCGTCCGTCTTGTTGCGCCAACGGCGCAGCGTCTCCGGCGCGACCCCCAGATCCTTGGCGACCTGTTCGATCGCCTTGGTCTCCGACGAATACGAGCCGCGCGACTCGGTCAACAGCCTGACGGCCTTCGCCTTGAACTCCGGCGTGTATCTCGTTCCTTTTGCCATGGTTCCATCATCTCCCATCGAGTTAGGGGAAATGCGGAACAAAAATCAGTTCATATCACCTCGGTGACCGACTGGATTGAGAATGCGGTGCCGACCGCTTCGTACCCGGTTTCGTCTCCGTACCAAGCCAAGGCTCTGCCCATTAAAGCGAAGTGTTGCCTTGACTTTGATTTTCCCAGCATCGTCAAAAGCTTCTCGTCACATGTCCCTTGCACGAAGAAAGGGCCTAACGGTTCCCATGCATTCCAAAGCTTCTATGACAGTACTTTTCCCCCGCGTTGTTGTTCCCGACAAAGTAATTGATTCCAGGCGAGAACTCAAAGACATTGCCTTCACCCCTGAAGGATTTGAAGTTCGCCAATCTTAGCTCTTTCACATACATTCTCATTCTCCTTTGCGAATTTTGATTTCACACCATCAATGTTAGGGGGTGCTGCGAAAGAACACGATGGCCTTCCACAGCATGGATGAATATTCGTTTGTTTCAAAACCACCTGCCGTTAGACCTTTTCCGCCATGCTGGGGATGCGCGACTGAAGAAACGCCAACAAATGGCAGGAAGAATCAAAAAGATAAATGAGAGTCCGTCTTGGTAGCCGAGAACTATCTCAGACACGGAAGATGTCAGATTGCAGGGACCAGTTAGTCGCTAAAGAAATGGCACAGCCGTATTGGCGACAGCACCAACACCAACCTCAACCGCATCATACACGACACGACATGAATAGGCGTCAGCAGTCTAGCGTGGCACAACGGCGTGCACACTCCATACTTGGATCCTATCCAGAGGCGACCAAGTAGGGAGCTGTGGACGTTTGTTTGCGTGCATAAATCTGATCAAGCATCCACCCCTATAGCACTCAAAAGCAATCAAAAAATTTCCTCTTGCGTCTTAATCAAAAGGCGTATAGTACATCAACGCCAACATAGTTCTTTAGACAAGGTGAATGATGAAATATTTCCTACAAGCATGCGAAACCATCTGCGGCCTCTGCTTCATCCTGGCCATTCCTCAAATCTGCACACTCAGCAGTAGGCTCTTCAAAATATCGACAAGCGATTCCATTACCCTCATTCAAACCATGATTGAAGCTTCTACATGCCTTGTGGCCATTTTGGGCGCATATATCGCTTGGAAAGAGTACCAGAATACCCATAGACCGATTCTGTTGCTACGAATAAAGAAAGAAGATCACTACAGATGCGGTCAATTCTATTACGAATCAATATCCTATGTTTTGGCCAACGAGGGCACTATGCCCGCGCAAAATATTACCGTCCGAATTCACCCGGGTATCCCTTGGCCGATGGCTTCCCATCCCGCAGGAGACCCACAACAAGAATTACGCGAACGCAAAGTGACATATCTGAGCCCCAAAGCGGAAGTCACACTACTGTTCACTGGACGAGATGAATACGAAGATATGCTTTCATCAACTCATTGCAGCAATCAGAATGTGGTCATCGAATATTCTCGTCTCGAGCACAAAAAGAGGGAAAAGGTCGAATTTCCGCTCGACCCAATGGACATAGCCTATCTAGAATCCCACATTGTAGTAGACCCTTTTTTAAACGAAAACTATTAGGAACACAAGCCGATCAGAAAAGCTCCCTAAAAGACTTAAACAGCAACCATTCACGATAAAGCTTTTGAAAGGAACATCATGCGAACACTGTATCTCCTCGGCAATGGTTTTGATCTGGCATGCGGCTTGAAGTCACGTTATGCAGATTATTTTGAATCACGTTTTAAGTGGTACAAGGGATATAACTCTCCTGAATCAAAAGCCATCCCGGCATTATACGAAGAAATACAAGACGGCGGCATAGAGAATATTCCTTCCGCCTGGTTCATTGTTTTTGCCCACGAACACGATAAACCTAGCTATAACAATGAGCGAGTTCTTTGGAAAGACATAGAAGAATATATCGATTTATTCTTATGCGATAAGGCAACCGAAACAGATATATCAATCGGACAATATTCTAGATATCTCTCACAACCAAAATCAAAACATGAAGAACAAGAACACACGCCTTCTCGAGAAGACAACACATACAAACTTTTAAACTTATATTTCCAGAAGAAGAACATCATTACAAACTCAGAGAACCCAGGAAAAACATTAGAAGACTTATCTGACATATTTGATAATGAATTAAACAAACTTGAAATTGATTTTGTTAAATATCTAAGGACAATTGACAAAGATCATAACTATCAAGCTTCAGCACAAAACCTATTTAGAAAAATCCAAAACGCTGAAACCACAAAACAAATTGAAAACACAACCATCGGAACAGTCGGAACCACCATGATTCACATACCCAGAGAAAGTCATGATGAATTCATTATGTCCTTCAACTACACTCGGCCGCTGGACGGCGAATCCAATTACGTCAATCTTCATGGCGAAGAAAGTCAAAATACAGCCCTATTTGGCATCGCCGACGACAACAGCTTTTCCACCAGCACCAGAGACACGCGTACAGATTTAAGCACAGATTACCGTTATCCATTCTTCAAAGACACAAGGCGGCAACAAAAAGAAAGTTTAGATTTAGAATCCACAAGAATCATCAATAATTTAAGCAACCACCATATTGATGAAATTAAATGCTTTGGATGCTCATTCAGCAATGCTGATTTCGACTATTTCAGAAGATATTTTGACCTTGCGCAATTCGATAGCACCGACTCGACATTGGGCATATACTACACGAACGGAGTACAACGGAAATCTGTAATTAAAGACGTTCGAACGGTACTTAACGAGTATGATTCAGTTATCGAATCATCAAATAATACATACCAAACCCTTGAAACCGAAGGCAGGCTCTTCATCAAAAAGATTTAGCCAGTATCCTCGTTTTTGGACATACTGCAAGCGATATAGCCGACAGCAGACGGCACGAGATTTTCATCATTCTGCAGCAGCCTGAAATGCGACGGCGTGCATCCATTTCGCTTATATGTGGCAGATCCCAACAAACAAAAGCCGCTTCGGGGGTACATATTCCACAGTCAGAGGGCATATCTCCGCCAACCATCTGCCACATATAAGCGAAATGACATTTTTTATACCAGCCAAATCCGCCATCCATAAGGCAGATAGCACGCTGCACCGTCAGTCGAAACACCCCTTACACATCATCCGTCCCAGAAACTCAGTTCTTTTGGTTGGGGACTAGCATGATCTCGCCGTCGGCGATGCCCTTGAGATGCCTTCCGTACGGGCTCTTGCCGTAGCGCTCTGCGGACTCCATGAGCTGGTCGCGCGTGATCCACCCGTTTTCATAGGCGATCTCCTCCACGATCGCAATCGGCAGACCCTGCGCACGCTGCACGGTGCGCACGAACTCCCCCGCCTCGAACAGAGAGTCCATCGTGCCCGTGTCCAGCCACGCATAGCCTCGGCCCAGCGTACGCACGTTCAACATGCCCGCGTCCAGGTACATGCGATTCAGGTCTGTGATCTCCAGCTCACCTCGCGCCGAGGGCCTGACCCGCTTGGCGTACTCGACCACGTGCTCGTCGTAGAAGTACAGGCCAGTCACCGCGTAATGCGACTTCGGACGCTCCGGCTTCTCCTCGATGGAAACGGCCTTCCTGTCCTCGTCGAACTCGACCACGCCATAACGCTCCGGATCGTCCACGTAATAGCCGAACACGCTCGCACCTTCACCGGACTCGGCCTTCGCCACGGCCTTGCGCAAGGTCGCGCCTAGGCCGTTGCCGTAGAAGATGTTGTCGCCCAGCACCAGTGCGCAAGGCTCGCCTGCAATAAACTCCTCGCCCAGGAGGAACGCCTGCGCGAGCCCGTCCGGGGACGGCTGAACCTTGTACGAGAAGCGCACGCCATAATGCGATCCGTCGCCTAGGAGCCGTTCGAAGTTCGGCAGATCCTTCGGCGTGCTGATAATCAGGATGTCGCGGATCCCAGCCATCATCAGCACGCTGAGCGGATAGTAGATCATCGGTTTGTCGTACACCGGCAGCAGCTGCTTCGACGTGACCGTGGTCAACGGGTACAGTCTCGTGCCCGAACCGCCAGCAAGAATAATGCCCTTCATTATGAAAGATTCCCTTCTCTGCGGTTTATAAAAACCTAATTACACAAGTCTCGGGCGGTTTCGCTGAGGAAACCGCCCGAGACAAATCTGTTACTTCTTGAGTTCCTTGGTGACGTATGCCTTCAGGGACTCCTCCCAGTCCGGCACGTCCAGGCCCGTGGCCTCGATCTTGGCCAGATCCAGCGCGGAATACGTCGGACGCGGGCTCACCGGCGCCTTCGCGTTCGCGAAATACTCCGCGGTCGAGATCGGCTTGATCTTCCCGCCGTTGCCGTTCGTCAGATCGAATACCGTGCGCGCGATGTCCGCCCAACTCTTCACAGCCCCGGAACCGGTCAGATTGTACGTGCCGTACGCCGCATCGCCATCGAGCAGGTGGAAGATCGCCTCGGCCATGCCACTGGTGAACGTGAGGCGGCCGTACTGGTCGTCCACCACCGTCACCTCCGGCAATTCGCCCTTCGCGACCCTGTCGGACAGGCCCATCATGGTCTTGACGAAGTTACGTCCCTCGCCGATCACCCAGCTCGAACGCAGGATATAATGACGCGGGCAATTCGCGACCGCGATGTCCCCGGCGGCCTTCGACTGGCCGTACACGCCCAACGGCGCGAACGCCTCCTCCTCGTCATGCAATTCGGCGGTCCCGTCGAACACGTAATCGCTCGACACGTGCACCAGGGTGATGTTGTGCTCCGCGCACACGCGCGCCAGCAGGGCGGGTCCCTGCGCGTTCGCCTTCCACGCCAGCACGCGCCCCTCCGGGGTCTCGGCCCTGTCCACGGCCGTATAGGCGCCCGCATTGATAATCGTGCCGTACAGGCTCCAATCGTACTGCTCGTATGCGGCCGGATCGGAGAAATCGAATGTGTCGATATCCACATATTCGAACCCCTCCAGATGATGTGCCTCGGCATAGGCGCGAATGGCATGACCTAGCGGGCTGTCGCAGCCGGTCACCAACGTGCGACGAGGCGCCATCGGCTTCGCATCTTTGAGCATCGGATGATGCAGGTCCGCCTCCGAACGCTCGGATTCCTCCAACGGAATCGGCCACTGGATGTTAAGCTCCGGGTCCGCGAGGTTCACGAACGTGTAGGTTTTCTTCTGCTCCAAACTCCAATGCGCGTTCACCAGATACGTGTACGCGGTGCCGTCCTCCAACGCCTGAAACGAATTGCCCACACCACGCGGCACATAAATCGCCTTCGACGGGTCCAACCGGGTCGTATACACCTGACCGAAGCTCCCGCCCGGACGCAGATCCACCCACGCGCCGAAGATCTCACCGGTCGCGATGCTGATGTACTTGTCCCACGGCTCCGCATGGATGCCACGTGTGACGCCGCGCTTCTCGTTGAAGCTAATGTTGTTCTGCACCGGGCCGAAATCCGGCAGTCCCAGCGCGGTCATCTTCGCCCGCTGCCAGTTCTCCTTGAACCAACCGCGACTGTCGCCATGCACCGGAAGATTGAACACCAGCAAACCCGGAATATTCGTCCGAGTAACCTTCAAATCCTTCTCGAAATCCATCGACGATGCCTCTTCACTGTCCCTGTCGCTTGTATTTGGCTTCGGTGGCGGCCTTCACGGGCTCCCACCAGTCGCGGTTGTCCGTGTACCACTTGATCGTCTTCTCCAGACCGGACTGGAAATCCGTATGCGTCGGCTTCCAGCCGAGCTCGGTCCGCAGCTTGGTGGAGTCGATCGCGTAACGGCGATCGTGGCCGGGACGGTCCCTCACACGGTCGAAATCGTCCGGATCCTTGCCCATCACGGTCAGGATGTCCTTCAGCACCGTGATGTTGTTGCGTTCGCCGTTCGCGCCGATGAGGTAGGTCTCGCCCAGACGGCCCTTGGTCAGGATGGTCCACACGCCGGTGGAGTGGTCGTCCGTGTGGATCCAGTCACGCACGTTCTCCCCGTTGCCGTACAGCTTCGGCTTCAGCCCCTCGAGGATGTTCGTGATCTGGCGCGGGATGAACTTCTCCACGTGCTGGTACGGGCCATAGTTGTTCGAGCAGTTGGAGATGGTGGCGCGGATGCCGAACGTGCGGTGCCAGGCGCGCACCAGCAGGTCCGAGCTGGCCTTCGTCGAGCTGTACGGGCTGGACGGATGGTACGGGGTCCGCTCCGTGAACTTGGCCGGATCGTCCAAAGCCAGGTCGCCGTACACCTCGTCCGTGCTCACGTGGTGGTAGCGCACGTCGTACTTGCGGGCCGCCTCCAAGAGGCGGAACGTGCCCTCCACGTTGGTCTTCAGGAACGGCTCCGGGTTCGCGATCGAGTTGTCGTTGTGGGATTCCGCGGCGTAGTGCACGATGGCGTCATGGCCCGGAACGATCTTGTCGAGCAACTCGGCGTCGCAGATGTTGCCGTGCACGAACTCCACACGATCGCCCAGGATCGGACGGATGTTCTCCAAGTTGCCCGCATACGTCAACGCATCCAACACCGTCACATGCACGTCCGGATGATTGTTGTACACGTAATGCACGAAGTTCGACCCGATAAAACCACAGCCACCGGTCACAATGATGTTATGAGGAGTAAACACTTCATCAGCCATACTTCCGAATCCTACAAGGGCAGGCACCCCAATCTCAAGGTTTTCGGTGAATTGTGGGGAAATACCGTAATCATCCTCACAGCATCGTCACATTCCGAGCCGGTCTTCGGCGGCCCGGCCCATCCTGCCACGAACGCGACGATCCGCTGACGAACGACGCCAAGCGAATCCTCATGTTCCGTATCCGCTCCCTGTGCCGCGCCAATCGGGAAGCCGACGTGCAACGGCACAGGCTACGATGGACGCAGATTCCGGCGTCATCGGACGGTGTCGCGTAGATATGGCGCGTTGCGGTTCTTGTCGGAGAGGATATCCGGACGCAGGGGGACGGTCCCATTCATCGTCCAGTCGATGTCCAAATCGGAATCGTCGAAGCGAACGCTTTTCGCATGCCCGTACGAGTATGTGTTGTCCGTGAGATACTGCAGTTCCGTGCCGTCACGCAGGGTGACGAAACCATGGGCGTATCCTCGCGGCACGAACATGCTCCGGTGGTTGTCCGGCGTGAGTTCGAACCCGCACCACTTTCCGAACGTGTCGCTGGACGGGGTGATGTCGACGCCGACGCTGTATACCGCGCCCGCGATGCAGCTGACGACCTTCGCCTGCGCATACGGGTCGGCCTGATAGTTCAGGCCACGCACCACGCCGGCGTGTTCGGTATACGAATGGTTGAGCTGCTCGACATGGTCGAACGACAATCCCGCCTCCTGCAACTCGCGCACGGAGAAATCAATCTGGAACCATCCGCGATTGTCCTCCAAACGACTTGTCGACAATAATGCGCATCCCAAAGCGCGATCGATGAGCTCCATAAGCGGCATCCTAGACGCCGCCCCCAACAGCGTCCACGTACGATCCGCGGTCCCAGGCCGGTACCGGCCTTTCTCGTCTGGGTACCGTCGCATGATGGCATTGTGTCCGACAGCATCAGCTTCAACAGGTCCTCCGCGAACGGTCCCGCATTCATCCGTCATCTTGACATAGTCGACCATTCCGATTACGTGTTCTATGCGGCTCTTCTTCTTTTGCCTGTGGATGGCACGGTGCTGGGTTTCTACATGCCGTTCTGGACTCCGATCAGCCCCTGGCTGTTCATGGTGTACGTCTTGCTGAACCGGAGCCTGCTGCCGCAGGTGCGCCGACGGTTCCGCACTTTTTTCCTGTTGCCTGTGGCATTGTTCGCCTTGTCGATCGTAGGATGGGTCACGTTCGCTTTCCATATCCTGCCGGCTCTATGGTCCTTCCTCGAGATCAGTGGCGCCTTGGCGTGTCTGTCAGCGTTGGAAATCGCGATACGCATCAAGCGACTGGACTGGCGTGACATGATTCGGACGCTCATCGCCGTGTATTGGGTGGCCTTCGCCATAGGTGTCGTCCAATTTCTCGCCATCAAACTGGATGTGCCGCTCATACGCGACTGGTTCAGTCATCTTATGAGCCGTGAATACATCACATCCGACTCTCAGTGGGGAGGCGACCGTCCGCAGTTCCTGTTCGCCGAACCCAGCTATATAGGCATGCATCTCTATGGGGTGCTGCTCCCCCTCATGTGGATTATGCGTGACCACGATCGTATCTACATGAAACGGCTGCGCGATCTGATCGTCGTGTTCGCCGTCGGGGCGATCCTCATGGGCGCCGGCATCCGCATCATCATCGATACCGGCGTGGCGCTGGTGATCACGCTTGCCATGCATACGGATTTTCATAATCGCGGACAGGCCAAACGCACGTACGAGGTATTCGGTGTGATGTTCGTCGCCGGCGTCGTCATCGGAGTGCTCAACAGTCGTATACGATCGATACTGATGCAGGGGCCGATCGCCGGAGACGGTTCGACTTCCTCCCGCATCGCCTACATGCTGAACCCCTTCATCGCCGGGATCATGAATCCTTTCTACGCATTTGTCGGATTCGGCGCGGGCAATCTTTCCGAGGTCGAACATACCGTCAGACAATCAGAGCAGCTGATCCCCGGCATATCGAATCCCGGACCTACCTGGTGGTGGTTGAAGACGGTCTGGCGTCCTGATTCCGTACGTACCGGCACCATCACCATGAGCGCGTATTCCAGTCTCATCGGGGAATTCGGCCTCATCGGTTTCATCGCACTCGCAGCGGTCATCATCCGCTACGTCCGGGAACAAAGGCCGTGGAACAGAATGATCGTCTGCTGGCTTATCCTAACAGCTTATCTCTACGTGCAGTTCGAGGGATACGCATTCTATGCGCTGCCGTTGTTCATATGGACGATCGGCACCGGGACATCCGATGCGCCGTCCCGCTCACCCGTTCGGAGGAATCGGGAGATGGAGACATCTTGCAGGCGATAAGACGATTTACAATAACGAGTACAGGATGGCTCCAACGTCGCAGGAAAGGATAGGGCAATGGCTCAAACTGTTCTGGTAACAGGCGGCGCAGGTTTCATAGGCAGTGAGATCGTTCGCCTGCTCAGTGAAAAGACCGACTACGGAATCAGGGTTCTTGACAGTCTTACGGAACAAATTCACGGCGAGAATCCCGAAGACTCATACTTGTACCAGTCCATCAAAGATCGTTGCGAATTCATTCGCGGCGATGTCCGTGACTTCGACACGGTGTCCGAAGCGCTTGAAGGCGTCGACTACGTCATCCATCTCGCCGCCGAGACAGGCACCGGCCAGTCGATGTACATGATCAACCAGTACAATTCGGTCAATGTCATGGGACTCTCGAACATCTTCCAGGCGCTGTCGCTGAAAGGCTCCGAGAACACAGTCCGCAAAATCGTATTGTCATCGTCACGATCGGTGTATGGCGAAGGGAAATATTGTTGTCCGAACTGCGGTGTGGTGTATCCGCGCGGACGTCATGCGGACGATATGATTCGGGGCGATTTCTCGATGCATTGCGATACGTGCAATGCCCAACTTACGCTCCTGCCGACTACGGAAGATAGTAGGACGACGCCGAATTCCCTGTATGCGTTCACCAAGCTGGCACAGGAGTCGATGATTGAGACGATGTGCCCGGCCATGGATATCGACTATACGATTTTCCGTTTCCAGAACGTCTATGGTGCGGGACAGTCGTTGAAGAATCCCTATACGGGCATTCTTTCCATCTTCTCCACGCTGCTTCTGGATAACAAGGATATCAACATCTTCGAGGACGGGAACGAAAGCCGTGATTTCATCCACGTGAAGGATATCGCGGCGACCGTCGTCAAATCGCTCGACATCCCCGCGTCCAATGGGGAGATCATCAATCTCGGATGCGGCAAGGGCACGAGTGTGATTGAAATCGCCGAGACGTTGAAGAAGATCTATAACAGCACGAGTCGGCTGAACATCACCGGAGACTTCCGTATCGGCGATATCGCCCACAATATCGCCGATATCAGTAAGGCCAGGGAGATTCTCGCGTTCACGCCCACGATCTCCTTACAGGAGGGACTTACCGGATTCTGCACATGGGTGCCTGGGCAGGAAACCGATAACAGCCGATATGAACAGTCCCTGAACGAGATGGAGAAATCAGGCATGTTCATCCGTCGTGCAGAACACTGATACACAGTCGACGACAATTCCAATGGCTCGAAAACATAGCCGATTCGTTCACACGAGCCGTATAAGTTGAATGGGCCCCGGAAAACCCGGAGGCCCATTCAACTACATCGCACGGTTACGATGTCTACCAAGACGCTTCTTGCGCTCGACCCAACTGCGGAGGAACGGAATCTTCCCCTTTGAAACCGAATTAATGAGTGCGATACACGATACAAACGGCGGGAAGAACTGGTACGTCAGCACAATAAGAGCATTGGGAACGATGAGACAGATAACAAGCTTAGCGACAATTTCCGTGATGCCATGCAATGGAACAACGGCACAAGCCCAATAGGATACGAAGGCGATAACGGACGCCAACAATGCATATCCAATAATCTGCCTGACATATCCGGCCATATACTTCTGCTGATATATATACGTGAACATGTTATACATAATCCACGGCATGCTGATTACCAGAGTAGAGATGATCATTCCAAGCAACACACCAAGTACGCCGCAGAAATGAACAAGAATAATGCTGAGAACGAGGTTGGCGGAAGCGGTGATCAGAGGCCGGAAACGATCCTGGTGCCAGATTCCTGCGGAATCCTTATGGGCACTGAACAACTGGTCGATTTCGTAAACATAGAAATACACACAGAAGAAAATCACAGTAGTGAAATCAAGAAGCAGATTCTTGCCAACCCATATGGTCATGAATGGCTGGAACAGGTTCAGGAAGCAACAGGCACAAATGGTCGCAAGCCATGCGATAAGCATGCTGAACTTCTCGAAATTCCTGTAGTTCTTTTCAGGGCTTTCAAGAATAAGGCTGTTCCCGATACCCGCCATAACGGATTGGAACACGACGGTGAAGATGGCCGCGACGGCCGTGATGAGGTAGAAATAGTTCTGGTAAATGGCCAGTGCGGCAAGGCCCAGGAAGGACGAGATGACGATCGAGCCCGAGGACGTCACAATGACATTGCCGACCTTGGTCGTGAAAAGGTCGATGACACGACGGTTAATGTCATGCACCTGTTCCTTCGGGAGTTTGCCTTCCGCCTTATACTGCGGGAACAGATGGTCCACAACTATGCTCTTACCAATATTCTGCAGAATCTGGGTGAAGAGAATCGCAATGACATACCAGTAGTAGTCGTGCAGCAGAAGAAGCGCGCCAAACTGGATTACATACTTGATGGTATCCGTGGCAATCATGACCTTTGTCGCCAGATCCTGACGTTGGAATGCCTGAAGAAGGCTGTTCTTGTAGGAGTACAGCCAGTAGGTCAGAACCGTCGCGAGCAAATTCATCAAGTAGAGGATATAGACATTCACATCCGGCGGCACATCACCGTGAATTAACGATGGTATGAACGGAAGAAGACAAACGCCTATCACTAGAATAATCAAGCCGATAACGCGATAGTACAGCTTGTATAGATTCATCAGGGCGCAGATGGTCTCATCATCATCTTCCGCGATGGGCTTATACATCGAGAAGACCAGAGCGGCGCCGACACCAAGCTCCGTCAGGTTCAGAACCTGAAGAATGGACGTGAACAGGCTGTTGAGGCCAAGATATTCCACACCAAGTGTGTAAATCATCACTGTTCGCATCACAAACGGCACAAGCATCTGATATAGACGCTGGATAACACCGAATATGGTATTTCTTCGAGCGTTCTTCGTTCTTTCCAAACGCATAGCACACCTCTTTATGAGATCAGAACAACCTGAAACGAATCGACTTGAACAGACGCTGCGGTTCCGGAAGCGGAATGTCCCTATAGCGGTATCCGAACAGGAGAAGCAAAGCAAAGAGCGCATTCTCATACGGATGTTCAGATATCATCTGCACGCACATGGCGAGAAGGAAGGCCGCAACAACGGATGTATACGGGCTTGGCTCATCGGACGTAATCGACCAGAATGTAAGGAAAAGAATGATAAAAAGAAAGACAAGCCCGATAATGCCGCCGGAGAAGAGCACATTCAGAAGCTGATTATGCTCATATGTAATCGGTTCGCCGAATTCGTAGATGAACGGAATACCCGAGCCGACACCATGTCCGAAAAGGTAGTGTCCCTGCATTTTGGATAGAACGGAATGCCAGATACTGACACGTCCCGTCAGGGTAAGGGACTTGCCGAGGATGCCTTCGATGAGCCAAGAGAACTTATTCTGGAAATTAAAGAATACGATAGCAAAGTTCAATGCCACGGTTGCGATTACAGCTGTCAATGCGATTCGCTTGACGAACTTCTTATACACGATAAACAAAAGAAGCAGAATCAGCGAAAGACTGGACGAGACCAATGCGGTGGAGACGTTCTTCTGAATAAAGAAGGTGATCGCCAACGCATATACCGCAATGAGAATCGGCAGTTTAATCAATTTGCTAATCTTGGAATAAATGCAGAACAATAATGAGAAAGCCATTGCAGGAAGGGCAAATCCGGCAATACGAACCCTGATGCCAAGCCAATACATGGCATTATCAACATTGAGACTCGACGTTCCGGCACTACCGAGTGCCTCGTTGATGGCCAAATGCGCCAAACAGATAAGCGTGACGGTACCAAGCGCAAAAACAGGCCTTTTGCTAAGCATGTAGTCGAAAACACAAATCAACGCTATACGATACAGTGCGAATTGGGCCCAGCGATTGACGTTGCCGTCAAATGCGATTGTGGTAATCAGCAGATAAGCATCGAAACCTACAATCATCGTGGCGATAAGAGAGGGCTTATACCTCTTCAACAGGATAAGCACGGCGATAAGTGCAATCACCGCATATTTTGCATTCATATATATGGCGCTCAATGAAGGCACATACGAATAATAGCCGAGCGGATACACGCAGGTCGCAGCACAAACAACGAAGATGATATCTTCCACCCTGAGTCTCTGCATGAGATTCTGAAGGGAAGACACCTTCTCAAGCTTGCCACTGTAACTCATCCGATTCGCAACTAGCGCCATATCCCAATATCCTATCGCAACATCAATTGTTGGCCGCCCGTAGTGCAAACTCCGGGCGGCCAACCTAGTTTTCTCATCGGGAAATATATTCCTTGATTACATCGCGAATCTTCTCACACCGCTGCATCATGGAGCCATAATCATAGCGGGTGGAGCCACGTGAGGACAATACGCTCTGAAGCATATCGGGGAAATCATCAGGCGTAGCCAGCTTGATGAAATCATATTCCTTCAACCAAGCGTTGTACGATTCGGAAACCTTGTGGTTCGCATTATCGAATGCGACACACGGAGTTCCCGTGATGGCGGAGAAAATCATTCCATGCAGGCGATCGGTCACGACGATTTCAGCGTTCGCGAATTCCGACAGCTTGTTCAGGACAACGTTGCGACGCTCCTGAAGCGTAACGCTACGGTCGAAAATCGTATCGGAGAATCGGACTCCCTCATTCCCGAAGACTTGGGAGAGCTCACGCACCACAAGTAATTTCACGCCATCACCATCGAGCAGTTTCTCTCCGTCCTTGCGAAGGACGACAAGCGAACCATGGCGCTTGCCGATCTGCGATTCGTCGAATTCCGGACGGTACGTCATAACGATATCCGTGGAAAGCTGAACATCGACACCACGGAACTGTTTCTTCATGAGTTCGTAGGACCGACGCTCACGTGCGAAGATATGGACATCTCCATGCTTGATGTATACCGAGCGCATATACTTCAGCAACGCTTCGCCCAATTTGCCGTTATAATCCGACGTCTGGGGCATAATCACGATGCGGTTGTTGGGGAAAGCTTCGACGACACCGGCACGCTTGAGATCCAATCCGAAATATCGATCTCCCATATTGCCGCCGCCTTGCAACACGATCACGGCATTCGACGGAATGGCTTGACGGTAGTAGGTCAGTGCATCCCACCGATCGTTCTCGACGTACTCCTTGACTTCACCCAGATCGATACGCTCCAGGTACGACTCCTGAGCGACGGCGATGGCCAGGTCACCGATATTGCGGTAGAGAGGAGTCTCACCGAGCAGGATGGAAAAGGTCTCCGGCGTCTTGGCCGTCTTCGCCTTCTCCTTGCCTCTACGCATCCCAGACCGATCCAGCAACCAACCGATGCGATAGGCTCCGATAAGACGGAACATGGCAAGTTCCGCAAAACGGAACAGACTGTTTTGCGATGTCGACATTCGCTTACTCCTTACGCGTGGATACCACTCACGAATTATGCTTCTTAGCAACCAGGAACAGTCTGCCCAGCACTTTGACGGCTCGGTTGAGGAACGCCGCTCTCACAGATATCTCAGCAAGAATAAAAGAGTGCAAGGACATCGCCGTGATATACAAAGGCGAATTCACGGAGGCCGAAGAACCATTGCTCTTCAGATGCGCATGGTAGAAATCAGATTGGATTCGGAAGACGAGTTTCCTGCACTCCTTGGGAAGACCTTCGATACGGCACTGGTTCAGATAGAACTGATTGCAGACTGCCGTATGGAATACGGGGCCGTCCAGATAGCCTTGCGGAGCGATCCGCTCCACATGACGAAACACCAAATCGGTGATGTACACCGTGTCCAATGCTTTGGGCTTGCCCTTGGACGACAGATTGATGCCCTGAAGATTATGCCTGTACATGTAAGCGCAATCGCCCACGGAGGCATACCTGTCGATACGGGGATAGACCAGATGGCGCAACGGGGTATCCTCAAACCAGTATCCTTCGGGGAAGACGACTCGCGCCAGCAGTTCACGTTTGAACATCTTGCCCCAAGCCGTACCAGTCAGGACCGACCTGTCATGGTCGCCATGCGGCATGAGCCTCTTGTACTGCCTGCTCTCATCGAATGAGATCTGCCCGGCGGCGACGACATCGGCATTCTCGCGCATCGCCGCGGACATGGCGTTTCCAATGAATCCGTCGCTGACGTAGTCATCCGAATCCACGAACGTAAGATACCTGCCGCGAGCCTCACCGATTCCCGTATTACGGGCGGCCGCCAATCCGCCGTTTTCACGATTGATGACATGCAGGGCGTCGAACCGCGAAGCATATTCGTCAAGGATCCTGCCGGTACCATCCGTAGCACCATCATTCACTGCGATGACCTCAAACGTATACTGGGTCTGCTGGTGCAAAAGCGAATCAAGACATTGCGCTACATATTTTTCGACATTATAACAAGGAACGATTACAGATAAATCCAAATCCGGGACCGCATGCTTGAAGACGTCTTTTTCAACCATGCATTCGCCATTCGGCTGTTCGGAATAGCTACCCAGTTCCAATCGGTCTTTTTCAGAAACAATCAGCTGCATTATCGTATCCCTCAGGAGATCATTGGAATCGCTTCACCCATTCGCCGATAGAATAGTATCGACGAACATCTTCGGAATATGGATGGAATTCGCTCGCGAAGAATTCGGCAATCTGGTCCCGAGTGACCTCATCCGAATCGAGGACCAGTATGTTGGCGGGATCATAGAAACTCGCATCCTTCAACGCGGTGTTTGTGGATACCAGCTTCTTGTTCAGGAAGATGGCTTCCATGACGCGCATGGAGAATCCATCCTGATTTTCCTGCGCGATATCCAAAATTCCACGGCTTTCCGCGACCATGTCCAGATATTCCATATACGGAATGTAACGGTCATGGAATTCGAACGGGTACTTTTTGGCTTCGGCATCAGCCTTGACGATAACGAATCGAGGAGTGAAGCCGGCTTCCTGAATGGTACGATACAGATTGTTCAATTTGCTGCCGCGATCCTTAACGAACCCGAGGAACAGAAGATCAGCGGTCGCAGGGCGCTCCGGAAGGGAAACGCCCTCATAATACATAATCGTATTGAACTTCATATTGAAGCGTTCGCAATTACCATGATCGTAATGGTAAAGCGAGAAACCGGTTTTATCGGCCAGCTCCTTCCGGTGCACATATCTCGCTTCGTCTTTGATGATGTTCCAGTAATAAATGAAGCGTCGGCTCTCAGGCGCCTTCTTGGCGATATTGAACAACAACTGCTCATCCTGGAATACCACAAAATCAAAAAGAATAATTTTGTCGTATTCTTTGATTCGCTTATACCATTCACCGTAGAACAAGCTGGTCAGCGGAATACTGAATCGCCTGAATACCTTAAGAAGGAAAGCAAAGATTCCAGTGACCCTTTTGAAGGGTTCATCGATGTCAAAAGCATCATCGTGAACCAAGCCGAAATAATAAGCGTCTTTCGGTTGCATTAAGACTAAACTTTTGCTTTTCATAATCTCATCATTTCTATTATTATCGGCGAATCAATCCGACGATGGCGAAAATAATCGCATCATTATCGTATTCGTATTCCTTCGCCGATTGCTGCATGGACTGAATCTCCTTCGGAGATTCAAGAAGCCGGCGCAATGAATCGGTCAGTCCGGCCACGCTGTTTTCGCAGATCACGCCGAAAGGCTTATTCCCGAGGAGCTCACGTACGGATGCGAAATCCGTGCTGAGGACCGGAACGCCCAACGTCAACGCCTCCATAACAACCATCGGCTGCGATTCATACAGCGACGTCAGTACGTACAGGTCCGCCTGACGCACAAGCGGGAACGGGTTGTTGCGGGCTCCGATGAAACGCACGCAATCCTGCAGGCCTTTGGTTTCCAGCTCTTCACGAAGGCGGGGAAGATCCGGCCCGTCTCCGATCACGGACCATTCGATGCGCTGCGACAGCGTTCCCAAACCGTCCAGGACCTCCGGAATACGCTCGAAGGCCTTCTGTCTGGCGACACGTCCAACCGAAACGATATGGATACGATTCGGGTCCGTGAATATCCTCTCCGCGTCATCGTCCGAAGCGCTCTCACGAATACGGTCCTGCGGCAATATGTTGGGAATCACCCGCATCTTATCGGCAAATTGCGGGTATGCCTCGACGAATGTCCGTCTGGTTCCTTCCGCCACGAACAGGATGGAATCCAGCTTACTGAAAATGGCCGGCGTTCCCCTCTGCTCACCCTGCAGGTTGCCGTAATCGTTATGAATCCATGCCAGCCTGCACGGGGAAGGCACATATGTGGCGAATTTGACGCAGTCGCCTTCCTGGAAAGCGATAACGGCATCGTAGTCGTTGTTTTTGAAGTGCCGCTTCGCATATCCTCTCATAACATGATCATAGAACCGCTTTTCTCCGAAGACCTTCTTGAGAATCTTCTGAACGGCTTTCATCAGCACAAGATAGGACGGGGCGTATTTCTTCAGCGTCTGCTTCGTGGCGTAAATGCTCTGCATAAGGATATCGCCATGAAGTACACGCACTCCATGGGGAATCTGGTTCATGAAATCACCATAGGGCGAGAACAGCAGCAAATCGCACTGGACGCCCGCTTTGACCATTTTCTCCAAGAGATTGAGCAGGCTCCTGCGGGTACCGCCGATCTCCATGTTGTACATGACGAATAGAATCTTCATGGCGAATCCTTATATCAATCCTTTACTGTTTGCGTCGCCGTGCTCCAGCTATCGCTTCACCTTCTGAACCAGACAAACCCAATGTTTGATGTTCTCGTCCATATACAGGCGCTTGACGGTATTCTGGGCGGACGAACGAATCGAATCCATGTCGTCCCCGGATTCGATGGATTTGATGCAATGCCGTAATTCATCAGTCAGCTTATGCTCGTCGCCCACCGGGAAGAGCCATCCGTTCTTTCCAGGCACGATGAGTTCTCGAGGACCGCTCACGCAATCACTCGAAATGCAGAGGTCCCCGGCGTACATGGCTTCGCACAGCACATTGGGGAAACCCTCATAGTGTGACGAAAGCACGAAGATGCTGGAACGGCGCATCTCGTAGTACGGCTTGGGCGTGCGTCCGCACAGATGAACCGAATCGCTCAGACCCAATCCATCGATATGCCGCTGCAGTTCGTCACGCATATCGCCCTTGCCGAAGATGTTCAGCTGCCAATTCGGATAATCCTGATGAATCCGCCCCATGGCATTGATGAGCGTGACGAAATCCTTCTGCGCCTCCAAACGGCCGACGGACAGTATCGTCTTCTCGCGCTCGGGAGCGGCCTCTACTTGGGCATCCAGAGCCTTCGTATCCAGGGGGTTCTCGATAACCGTGATCTTCTTCTGCAGGAATTTTGGATAGAATCCCTTGATCTGCTTCGTCTGCACGACGACCTGATTCGCACGCTTATACAGCAGGCTGCTTACGGCGAAGGTGAGCTTGGAATGCTCGCGCAAAGGATTGTTGCGATCGCAGACGACGATTCGCTGCCTATTGAAGAGACCGGCGGCGAGCACCAGAAGATTGCATCGGCTCAGGAACGAAATGGCGATATTGGCTTTCCTGGACCTCATATAACGACGAAGGTCGAAGAAATCCTTGACGGCGCCAAAACGCTGCTTGTTGTTATCGAATTTCACCACGGTGATACCGGATGGAACCTGATAGAACTGGGGACGCTTTTCCAGCGAGACAATGGAGACGTCATTACCCATTGCAGAGAATGCAGACGCGAGGCTTATAAGAACCTTCTCGGCACCGCCTCCGGAAAGACTGCTGATGTAGAAATCAATCCTCATTGTGTGTCTCGTTCCTCATACGCTCAGGCGTTGCGCGCCTGCAGAATGGCCTGGATCTTCGCGTCATTACCCCAGACGGCCTTGGAATCATACGGGCGGTCCGGGAAAGCGCCATACTTCAGCGCAATCGCATAGTGATTCTCCTGGATGAACCGCTCGACACGGTCGGCCAGTTTCTCGGGCTTGCCGGAGCAGATATTGATGATTCCGTTGACGGCGTCCTGCTCCACGGCGGAGGCCACCTGCAGGCAGAAATCACCGTAGTCGATGAAATCATACTGGTTCTGGCCCATGGTGAAGGGGAACTCGGTCTTGCCTTCGTTGGCCGCGGCGGTGATCTTGGAGAAGATGGAGCTACCGTACTGGGAATTGCCCACGATGTAGTAGCCGCGCAGCCACTGAAGCGTGGCCTTGTTCTGCGCCGCCAGCCACTCGGAGGCCTCACGGAGCGCGTTCTTGGCGATGCCGTACAAGGTCGCGGGATGGCAGGCGGTATTTTCGTTGATACTGCCTTCGTAGAAGCCGATCTCGTGCATGCTTCCCATGACCGCGATGCGGGAGACGCCGGACTCGACCATCGTCTTCAGGAAGGCGAAGTGCTTCGGAAGGTCTTCCAGATGGGCCGGGGAGTTGTGCACGAAGCCGTCCCTCCACGCCAGATGGAGCACGACGTCCGGTTCCTCGAAGTATTCGTACGGGTTTTCGATCGCGAACATGTTGCAGTCCTTCTTGACCGCACGGTCGTCCACATGATCGGTTTTGAAATCCGCCGCGATAACCGTATGGCCGTCGTCAAGAATCTGATGGACGATGCCTTGTCCGAGGTAGCCGTTCGCTCCGGTAACAAGAATCTTCATTTTTTCTCCTAAAAACAAAATAGGTTTTCACATCATTCGGACGCGTTTCGCTCATGCTCTGCATCGTATGCTTCTTGAGCGTCGCAGACACGTTCCGTCATTTCCCGGAAGGTCTCGTTTTCCTTTTGGGATGCGTCTCCGTATTTCACGCGCCATGACTTGCATTTTTCGGCATAGTCACGGGTCGACATCAGTCGCTTAGCGGGCACCCCCCCCCAGACTTCGCCGGCGGGAACCGAGGATGCCACCACGGCCCCGGCAGCGATGATGCTGCCGGTGCCGATATGCACTCCGGGGAGGATAGTCGCCTTGGCGCCGATGAAACAGTCGTCACCGACGGAGATTCGACCAAATCTGACGATGTTTTCGTAGCCTGGCTTTCCACGGAAACCCCAGGTCGCCCCGTCATGGGTGATGAACGTGCAATCGAACGACAGGGCCGTATGGTTCCCTATCGTTATCAGCCAAGGTTCACTGCCCCAATTCGTACGTCCGGAGATCCTGCATCCTTCTCCGATCCGCACGCCGATTTTTCTCGCGTAACGAATCGGATTGGCTTGCTGCTCCAGCAGTCCCAGAAACTTCTTACAGAAGCGGGCAGCTTTCCCCATGTCGATCAGTCCCTACGGAACAGGTCGCGGGTGTAGACCTTCTCCTGCACATCGTCAAGGCAAGAGTCGTAACGGTTGGCGATGATCGAGTGGGAGCGCTTCTTGAACTCGTCGAGATCGTTGACAACCTCGGAACCGAAGAACGTGGAGCCGTTCTCGAGCGTGGGCTCGTAGATGATGACGGTCGAGCCCTTCGCCTTGATACGCTTCATCACGCCCTGGATGGAGCTCTGGCGGAAATTGTCCGAGTTGGACTTCATGGTCAGGCGGTAGACGCCCACCACGGTCTCATGCTCCTTGTCCGCGGACCAGTCGCTGTTCGGGCCGTAGGCGCCGGCGAGCTCGAGCACGCGGTCGGCGATGAAGTCCTTACGCGTGACGTTCGACTCCACAATGGCCTGAATAAGGTTCTCGGGCACATCCTGGTAGTTGGCGAGCAGCTGCTTGGTGTCCTTCGGCAGGCAGTAGCCGCCGTAGCCGAAGCTCGGGTTGTTGTAGTGCGTTCCGATACGCGGGTCGAGGCACACGCCGTCGATGATCTCGCGGGTGTTCAGGCCCTTGGATTCCGCGTACGTGTCCAGCTCGTTGAAGTAGGAGACACGCAGAGCCAGGTACGTGTTGGCGAACAGCTTCACGGCCTCGGCCTCGGTGAAGCCCATGAACAGCGTGTGGATGTTCTCCTCGAGGGCGCCCTGCTGGAGCAGCTTGGCGAAGGTGTGCGCGGCCTCGACGAGGTGCTCGTCGTCCGGGTCGGTGCCCACCACGATGCGGCTCGGGTACAGGTTGTCGTACAGGGCTTTGCTCTCACGCAGGAACTCGGGACTGAAGATGATATTCCCGCTACCGGTCCTTTCACGAATCGACTTCGTATAGCCAACCGGAATCGTGGACTTGATGACCATCACCGCATCCGGGTTTGACTTCATCACCAAGTCAATCACTGATTCGACCGCCGACGTATCGAAGAAATTCCTCTTCGAGTCGTAATTCGTCGGAGCCGCAATCACCACGAAATCCGCATCCTTGTAAGCACTTTCGCCATCCAGCGTCGCAATCAAATTCAGATTCTTCTCGGCCAGATACTTTTCGATGTAATCATCCTGAATCGGTGATTTGCGGTTATTGATCAAATCCACTTTCTCCGGGATAATGTCCACCGCCGTGACATGATGATGCTGCGCCAGCAATACGGCCAAACTCAACCCCACATAGCCGGTACCCGCAATCGCAATCTTCAACGAACCAAAGTCACGCATTTTCTTGTCCTTTTCTAATTTTTTGATAAAAGTTATTTCTTATCGGAAGTGTGATAGAAACCCGCATACCACTCGGCGAACCGACGTAGCCCTTCACGCAGGGATGTACCCGGACGATAGCCGAAATCATGCGCCAAAGCACTCGTATCAGCATAGGTGACCGGAACATCACCCGGCTGCATCGGAACCAGTTCCTTATGCGCCTCAAAGTCATAATCTTCCGGTAGCACACCGGCCCGGACCAGTTCCTCTTGCAATATAGTCACGAAATCCAATAGATTCTCAGGATGACCATTACCAATGTTGTACACGGCATATGGCGGTACGGGAAGCCCATCATTCCCTGTGGAACGATCCGGAGCCTTCTGCATCACACGAACGATGCCTTCGACAATATCGTCAATGTACGTAAAATCACGCTTGCAATTACCATAGTTGAAAATCTTTATCGTCTCACCTTTAATCAATTTATTGGTGAAACCAAAATATGCCATGTCCGGCCGGCCGGCCGGCCCATAGACCGTAAAGAAACGCAGTCCCGTGGAAGGAATGTCATACAGTTTACTGTATGCATGTGCCATCAATTCGTTGGATTTCTTCGTAGCCGCATACAGACTAACCGGATTATCCACTTTATCGCTCGTGGAAAATGGTACTTTCGTATTACCACCGTAAACCGACGAACTCGACGCATATACCAAATGCTCAACAGAATGATAACGACATGCCTCAAGGATATTGAAAAAACCTACAAGATTGGACTGAATATAAGCATCGGGATGAGTAATGGAATAACGGACACCAGCCTGAGCGGCAAGATTTACGACGATTTCCGGCTGATACCGACTAAATAAAGCATCAATGGCCTTCTTGTCGGATAAATCCGCTTTAATGAACTCAAACCGCTCGTACTGTTCCAACTCGGACAAACGGGCATATTTTAGATGAACATCATAATAATCATTAACGTTATCCAGTCCAATGACCTGCACTGCGGGAATCGTTCCTAGCAAACGCTCCGCTAAATTCGATCCGATAAAACCAGCAGCTCCCGTAACTAGAATTGTTTTCCCCTCAAGACTGACTGCAGTCATCATGATTCCTTTCTTTACAGGTTCTTTTCGTCGGTTGCATATGTGGCCAGCGTCCGTTCCGTCACCGCGTCCCAGTCGTATTTGCTGGTAATGAAACCGGTCGCATCGGCCTTGTATCGCTGCACGGCCTGCGGCTCCTCCAACAGCCCCTGCAACGAATCCCGCAACGAATCCACGGAACCGTGCTCGAACGTGGCGGCCTTGTCCTCCACCACCTCCGTGCACTCGGGAATATCGGAAGTCAGGCAGCAGTTGCCGTAGCTCATCGCCTCCAGCAGACTCATCGGCATACCCTCCAAATCGCTGGGCAGCACATATATATATGAGTTGCTGTACAGCTCCTGCAACGTGCGCCCCTCGACAAAACCGGTGAACACGATCCGCGGCTCCCCGGCCGCCTGCTGTTTGATCCGCTCAAAATACTCGTTGGAATCAGACGAACCGCCCGCAATCACCAGCTTTTTGTCCGTATCCAGCCGTTTGAACGCGTCGATCAGATAATGCACGCCCTTCTCCGGCACGATACGTCCCAAAAACAGTATGTAACCGTCTTTCGCCAAACCGAACCGTTCCGTGATCTCCTGTGCCGGCACCCGCTCGCCACGCTCGATGCCGTTGGGAACGAACCGTGTCTCGCGTCCATATGTTTCACGGAAGTAATCCTGCACGTTGCGGCTCAGCACAATCACCTCGTCGGCGCATTTGGCCGCAGTACGTTCGCCGAACCTCAGATACACCGACGCTAACCTGCCCCATTTGGCACGTTGCCAGTCAAGACCGTGAATGGTCGCTACCGTGCGAATGCCCGCCCAATGCGCCAGGCGCAACATGACGCAGGGACCTTCGGCATGATAGTGGATCACGTCCGGTTTGGCCCTGATAGCTTGTAGTGTGGCGAAAAAAGAAGAGGATAGTGCGGCAAGTCCCTTGCCTTCAATGGTGGGAACGGAAACAACATTCACCCCGTGATAGGAAAATCGTTTGCCGTGCCCATTGGCCACGCCGTCGAATTCGGATCCGGCGACGTTGTGCCCGCTACGGTTATATGCAATGACCTGATGTCCACGATCGACCATTCGCGTAGCCAGCTCATCGACCACGATCTCAATGCCACCCTCTCTGGAGGGGATGCGTTTATGCCCAATGAATGCAATCTTCAATGAACTCAAATCCTTACTGCCTTAACCGCGCACGGTACCCTTGTAATCTTTGCTACGCCTTTATTCCCGCTATTAGTATGCACCCTTATGAGTGATGACTGCACCGACTGTGCGGAAAAGCAGCACGATGTCTCCCAACACAGACCAGCTTTGCACGTAGCTGACATCCAAAGACTCCGACTCATCCTTACTCAAGTTGGATCTGCCAGACACCTGCCACGGACCGGTAATACCAGGCTTCACCAGCATACGAGTGGCATACGTCTGGTTGTATTGCGCCACCTCCTCGGGCAGCGGCGGGCGCGGCCCCACCACGCTCATATCGCCCTTCAACACGTTCAGGAACTGCGGAAACTCGTCAATGGAGAACTTACGGATAAACTTGCCCACCTTGGTGACTCGCGGATCGTCCTTCATTTTGAAAATGAAACGACATCCTGACCGGTTTCTTTCGCCAGCTCCGCCTTCATCTTGTCCGCGTTCACCACCATAGAACGGAACTTGATCATCTTAAACGGCTTGTCACGGCGCCCAACACGAGTCTGCGTGTAGAAAATAGGACCGCCGTCGGTAAGCTTGATAGCAATCGCAATAGGAACGGTAACAATCGCAGTAACAATCACGGCAAACAGCGAAACCAGCACATCAAAAACGCGCTTTTTGCACATATCCCATGGCGAATACTGCGGAAGGCTGATCGTCATCACCGTCGTACCCTGAATCACACGGATATTAGTCTCATGACCACTCACGTCCACTACGGAAGTGACCACCGCAATCTCCAGATTCATGGTTTCCATGTTCAGCACAAACGTGTTGAAATTATCCGAGAAGCGCTGCATAACATCCGTGACCATCACCGTCTGCGCACCCATCGAAGCGGCACGTTCAGCGAAGTTCCTGCAATACGGCAGCATGAAAATGTCCCTACCACTGATCTTACGGATTCGTTCCTTGAAATCGGCAGGTGCGACAACGGCCTCCACGAGCCCAGTCCGCTCGTTCACCCCAATCGGGCACACCGCAATGGCATGATAATTCAGCTGGCGCTTCTGGCTCAGGAACTCCAACGCCTGCGCAATGCCCTCAGGGGAACCAACCACCACAGTGCCATACGAATATGCGCCCTTTTCACGGCTGGACAGCACAAACTGGCGGATAATCAGACGCTCCAGCATGGTAATCAGGAATGCGCACAGCAACACCAAGCCGGTATGCAGCAAAGGTATATAAACGTCGAGAATAGAATCAATTGCACAAATCATCAATCCCGTGAAAAACGTGCCTTTGACCAGTAGCGCGTTCAACTGGTAACCGTCGCCCATCACATGACGGTGGTACACGCCAACACTATGCAGGCAGTAGATCCAAATCAACGAGCAAGCAAGCGCATACAACCACAAACCAATATGGAAATGGAAACGGGAAGAATACAACACTTCCCCGCCCTGCCACACATATATGATTGCCGAAGCGGCAATAAATGAAGCCATGTCGCACAGAATCAAAAGAGCATTGACGAAAAAACGCCAATAAGCGACGCCAAGCACCCGGTTACGGGAGGTTTCACTCAGATTCGTTTCAGCACTACCGCCTTGGAACATTCTTCTCTCCACAACTACCCCCCCCCCGATATTTCAAGGGGCAATAAACGAGGGTACACGAACTCCTATACAAAGCTATAAGGATAAGGACAGTGCCCGAAAGTAGACGTGATACGGGCCAACGCCGCACGCTACCCGATATCAGCGCAATGCAGGATACCGGACGTTCCCCGCTCCACCTACTACTGGATGACCGGGCATGACGAGCGCGTACACGCGCAGACGATTCAAACCGCACGGTATTCTCGGGCATGGTTCCGTCTCCTGGTTTCCAACCGCGGTTCTTTCGTTTTGACGAATGAAGAAATCGTGCGCGGGACGCGGGCCATGCCTTTCACATCAAAGACGGAAACCCAAAGCGCGCAAGAATTCGGACATTATCGCTACCGCCGGATAACCGTAGATCGCCATGCCGGCTTTCATTAGATGCAATGCCATGTGCGCCGACTCAATAACATCCGGATTCTTGCCCATGTCTCGCCTATATATGGCAGATGCGAGCTTGTGCAGTTATGAAGACCGCAGTCGGCTCGTTACGAATGCGCAGACGGCGGCAGCGACCAGCAACAGAAGCGATGCAACGGCGAGCGCTTGGATTGCGGAGCCGGTACGGGGCATGTCTGACTGCTTGGGCTCGGCGGGCTTACCAGGCTCATCTGGCTTGACTGGCTCTTCTGGCTTGGCGATGGATTTGATGTTCACTGTTATTTGCGTGCTGATTTCATCATGGCCGGAGGTACGGAATTGCGGGTCCGATCCCCCATCGGCGGTTTCAGCATTGCGTGTTGCAGTGATGGTGACGGTTTGGCTTACCGTATCAAATGCCTTTCGCTTGGCGACTGCCTGCAGTGCGAGCTCGATCTGCTTGTTTAGAGCTTGCAGTTGCTCGGCATCCGCTACGAGACGATAGTCGGAAATACCGTTCAGTTTGGTTCTGGTGAGGTCTAGCAGACTGTCGTTGGTTAGCTTCTGCAAGGTTGAGCCTTGCTCAAGTTCCACCGTGGGGTAATCACTTGAGATAGCCAGCTCACTGATATTAAACATGCCGTCATCGCTATCTGGAATCAGGCCTGCCATGTCGACCAAGTAGGGTGTGAGATTCTCCGTAGTGGAGAATGAACCGCCCATGAGCACGAGCGTGTCAAGCCCAGTGGGGATTGCGCCATGGTACTCACCGCCGCGAATACTCACATAGCCGAGGTGTTCCGCATCGTCCAACATGCCAATCAGTGCTGGTGCGGTGAATGTTCCTGCGGAAATACTGGCCTCGGCAGAGGCACTGCCTGTTTCCGCGAACCGCATGAGCGTGGTGTTCGACGTGAAGTTACCACCTTGAATCCGCAACGCTCCACGGCAGTCGATTGCGGGATTATCTCCGCCGACAACCGTGCCCGATCCGGTGATGGTGAGCTGCATGTTGGCAGGAACGGTAATTGTCGTGGTATTGCTGGCGTTGAGCGCATGTCCATTCAATTCGAGCGTGATCCCGCGCACCACTTTCGGTGGGGTGACGGTGATGCTTTCCGTAGTATCGGTAAGCAATGTGACCGTATTGTTCTTCATCGACGTATGGCCAATTGCGTCTTGCACGCTCATATAGGTCGTGTTGCCCACTTGAGCGACCGGCTGCGGCTCATCTGCAAACGCCATCATGGGAAACAACATCGTTCCCGATAATAAGATAATCAAAAAAGACGCGATAATCGCCGTCGAAAGCGTTGACAACATATGGATGTGGTTTGATTGCAGGCGTTCGACCGCCTGCTTTTCATGCTTATACATGATCGTTCCTTGCATGGAGCGGTGATTAACTATTTCAAACGCACCGAAATGCGTGTAGACCACCCTCAGCTTTGAGGGATAAAGAAAAGCAAAATAACAATATTACAGCGTTGAAAAATTATCTCACACAATCTATATAAAAAGCAAATCCACTGCCGAAAGAAACTAGACAAATAGTAGAGTAACTAACTCTATATCAGTAGTATTGCAATCATGTAAGCAATTCCCCAGAAATTCTTTATACAAGTAAAGAATAACAATAAACAGTAAAAGATACACCACAATTAAAATATTATAGGAAAGTTTTCTTACTTATACGTCAGCATTGCATGCAAAAATGACGCGATTCATCCAGGCGATACAAACCCCCCATGAACCGCGTCATACCCCACTATTTCCCAGTGCATAACACCATAGGGCAGAAGGAAAAATAAAAGCTCGGTAAGAGCGAACCCCAAAAAGGTTCAAAGCACACCCTAATCGCCTGAAGTCTGCAAATCAGGGCTAGCACCGCTATCGGACTTAGAAGTATCGTTAGGTGTAGGAGGAGGAGTCAATTCACTGCTTGGAGTCTGCGGATCAGAGCTAGGCTTCTTGTCAGGAGGTGTAATAGGAGCCGAGGGAGTCAATCCGCCGGAAGGCTGCCGCGTGTACTGGTAGTTGTACGAATTGCCAGTATTGCTCTGTTGCTGCTGTTGATTCTGCGCAGCCAACGCGTTCATGGAAGCATTCACATCATCAGATGCGGTTTGCAAATCCGTTATCGACTGGTTAATGGCATTAGTGTCGGTACTGTTGCCATTGAACAGTTCCAAAGCATGGTCAATGGCACTTTGCAACGTCACTCGCGTGGAATCATCCGCCACTTGGTACAGGCTATTGTCAAGCAGTGACTGCGCATTATTGATGGCTGCTTCAAGCTTCTTCAGCGCGTCAGCGTTGTCTTGCTTCTCCTTAGCCTTCTGACTGTTCGTAACGGCTGTTGCAGAATCATTCAAGGTCTTGGACTGGCTTTGCAACGTAGGCAGTTGCTTGTCCATGGCTTTACTGCGCTGGCGAAGTTCAGCGTTGCTCAAATCAGCACTGCACTCCCCTACCGTTGTAAGATTCTGTGCATCTTTCACTGCAGACTGCAATGTGGTCAGCGTTTTCGCATCCGAAACCTGATCGCTTTTCACATTCTGCAACGATTTGGCGTTCTTCAACGCCGCCTTGTATTCCTTCACAGCCTTCTCATATGCCTTGGAAGACTTTTTGCACATGCTTAACGCGGTACGGTGCTGTTCGTTCCGTTCAAGCCCCTGGTCATACTGTTGGCGCTGCCAAACACCGAATCCAACGCCCGCGGCAACCAACGCCACTATGGCTACAATCGCAACGGTAATAATAATTGTCTTGCGATGTGACTTCTTCGGCGAAACCGGAACAAGCTTCAATGGATCATGCTCATCGTTTTCCATGTCAGACAAATCATCTGGCATGGGCAGGCTTTCAGGTATGAAGGCAGTAGAAGCAGAGGCAGAGGAATCCACAAAAAGCGGCATAGTGGAATCCGCAGAAACAGCCGACCCTACCGGAGACGCAAACGAAACAGTTCTCTCGGCAGGTTCGGCAGATGGTGAAGCATCAGCAGACTGTGTAAAATCGAGCGTTGCGGTCGAAGAAGACGTCGAATCAGGCTCGCACGACGAAGCAGAATCGTTTTCAGCACCAGAAATATGCTTTCCTGCACTATTCGGAAAATCCTCAACACGAAGGTTTACCGTGGGCGTATCACTCACCGGCGTGGATGACGTGGCAGTGGTCATGCTTGTGGCTGCAACCTGCGCATAAGCCGCATCAGATGCCTCACCACGTTCCACAGCCGACTCAACTTCCGAAAAGGTGATCGGTGGAATATCCCAGAACGTATCCACCACATCATGCTCGGAAGCCGACTGCGCCTTGGTCTGCTGCTTGCCCTGAGAGCTCAGAGAGTCTCCCGACGAAACAAGATGCGACAGATTCGGCACAGTATTGTTGTTGTCACCCATGTTGATTCCTTATTACAACGTGAGACCGAAGCTTCACGCTCCGGTCTCACGTTCACGCCTTATACACTACTTGCGGCTACTTTTTGTGGCTTTTCTTCCGCGGAGCATCCTCGTAGTAGTAATAGTAGTTCGAATTGGAATGTGTCTTCTTCAGATCGTCATAGTTGAAGATAAAACCAAGCACCGGGACCTTGGCTGCATGCAAGGATTCGGAAATCTCCTTGAGTTCCTTCTTTTCGCACACGCCACGACCGGTCACCAGAACCAGACCCTTGGCCCACCGACCGAACACGACACCATCGTTGGAAACACTCAACGGAGCGGTATCAATAATAACGTAATCATACTGGGTCAAAGCCTGCTCGACCATGATACGCATGGTGTCTGATCCAAGAAGCACGCCAGCATTCGCCGGGCGTTTACCAGCAGGAAGAATATGCAGCTTCGGCTTCCAGTAGTTCTGCACCACATCTTTCGGAGACATCTGACCAGAAAGCACGTGCGCCAAACCGGCAGAACCTTCAAGACCCAAATGATGAGCAACGGAAGGATGGCGCAAATCAGCGTCGATCAGCAGCACGCGAGCACCATTTTCAGCTAAGGCCGCAGCCACGTTGATTGACATGGTGGTCTTGCCCTCAGAAGGCTGCGCACTAGTAATGACCAGTAGCTGCCCCTTGCCCGCAACTTTATCGGTCTGCAAGAATTCGATATTGGTGTGAATACGGCGGAATTCCTCAGCGATAGGGCCATTAGGTTGGCTGACGAGCACTGGGCGCTTCTCAGCTAGGGAATTATCCTGAGGCACGGAACCCAAGGAAGACGCCCCAACCAAGCTGCGCACGTCGGAAGTCTCCTCGACCTTAGTGTTCAGCATGTCTTTCAGCAGTGCGGCGAACACTCCAAGCACCAGACCTGCGACCACGCCGACCGCCAGATACAGCGGCTTATTCGGCGAACTCGGGCTTTCAGGAACACGCGCCCTCTGCACGATGGAGATCTTCACCGGGGACTTATCTGCTGCGGAATACAGATCGTTTTGAATCACGTTCTGCATAGACACTGCCACCGCATTGGCAATGTCGGATGCCTGCTGCGCGTCACCATCTTCCGCGGAAATGTTCACGAACGCGGTGTCCGTAGGATTGGTGACAGTCAGTTGCTCGGCCAGACTCTTCACTGAAGTATCCAGTCCAAGATCCTTGATGACCGGCTCAAGCACGGTTTCGGTGGTCGCCAACGTTGTATACGACGTGATCTGGCCGGCGATGTACGTGCCACCCGTGTACTGCTGGCTAATGCCCGCATCATCCCCCTGGGATGCATTGTACGTAGCCATAGCCTGAGCCGTGGCGGTATACTTCGGTGGAACCAAGAAGGTGTACGCAGTCACCCCGGCGAAAACCATCACAAATACGATGACAGCGGTGACCAGATGCTTGCAAATGATACGCATCAAGTCCATCAGCGTGATGCCGTCTTCAGAATCATCTTCAACGACAACCTGCTGGACGTTAGTGTTCTCTGCGGAAGTCACTGAACCCCTCATCTCCGTATGTCAAAAACCTTAAGAAATGCTACCTTACCCCCTAGAAAATAGAGTCGGTTTTATCAGGCAGCAATCGCTTTTTCACTATTTATCCATACGAATGTGCCATGATAAAAGGCTGGAACACCTAACAGAGGGGGATTAATGTCTCAACATGCGAGCGCTCACGCCGCCCGTTCTCACAAGCTTCGCAATACATTGCTTGTTATTGCGGCACTGCTCATCCTGCTGGTCATTGCCGGGGGCGTCGTCGGTCTGAATTTCTACAAGCAGGCGAAGGAAGTCAAAGCTCACGAGGAGCAGACGGTCTCGTCTCTTTCGGCCATCACCGACGTCAATACGTTGAAGGATGCGCAGGCGTCGGATGCCGCGATCAAGCAGGCGCGGATCCATACCGCTGCGGCAAGAGATATTGCCAATGGAACACTGTGGAACATGCTGTCGAAGATGCCGGTTGTGGGCGGTGATGTTACCAACGTGCAGGGCATGACGCAGGTGGTGGATGATTTGGTGCAACAAACACTGCCGTCACTCACCGATGTGGTACAACAGCTTGCGAACGCGCAGATCAGCGGCGAAAATGGCCAGTTGAATCTTCAGCCCATTGTGGATGCGCAAGACGACTTCTCTTCGGTAAGCAAGCAGGTGAAGTCGTTGAATTCGAAGCTCAGCAATCTGCCTGAGCCACGTATCGGCATGGTGAAGAAGGCATATTCGCAGAGTCGCAGCCAGTTCACCAAGGTTACGGACATGGTGGAGCAAGTGAACAATGCGCTACAGATGCTCCCCTCCTTCTTGGGCCAGAATGGTGCCCGAACGTATCTGCTGGTGGCGCAGACCACTTCCGAACAACGTTCCGGCGGCGGACTGGTGGGCTCCATGGGTACGTTGCAGACCGATCATGGACAAATTCAGGTCGGTGAGTTCCATCATAATGGAGACTTCATTAACGGCAGTAATGGCAATGCTTCGGAACATGCCGTGTTCAAGGGGCCCTTGGGATTCTCCTTCGATATTCGCGATACGTTCGCGGTGCCAGACATCGCCCGCAATGCAGAAATGATGAATGAAGCTTGGCAGCGTTCCCAATATGCTTGCGATGTTGACGGTATCGTATCTGTCGATCCGGTGTTCATCCAGAAAATGGTGGAGATCAACGGCAATGTGACGCTGGAAGATGGTACTGTGCTCACCGGCAAAAATACCGCTGAATACATGCTCAACACCATCTATAAGGAAGTTCCTGTATCTCTACAAGACACGTATTTCGAATACATCGCCTCCACCATCATGAACAACGCCTTCAGCAACATGGACATCACCAAGATGATGAAGGTGGCTCAAAGCATCGGCGAATTAACTAAGAACCGTCATTTCTACGCATACACGTTCCATGATGATGAAGCCAAGTATTTCCAAGGTGCCGGACTCGCCAAGGACACTCCAGACAGCGAGACCGATCCGGAAGTGGGCATTTACCTCAACGAACAGAATCCTTCGAAGTTGGGATGGTATATCGACCGTAAGGCACAGATTACCAAAACCGGTCAGAATGCCGATGGGTCGAAAACCTACCATGTCACCTACACGTTGACCAATACGCTGACTTCCAGCGAAATGGCCACCTGCACCGGCTATATTCTGGGCGGCGAGCAGGCGGGTGTAACGGGTAAGCCTGTTGCGGCTCCGGGAACGTCTGCGCAGCGTATGCTGTTTTACGCACCAAAGGGTGGTTCCATCAGCGAGATCACCTCATCCGGAGACGTACGAGACAAAAGCAATGCTGTGATGGATGATCAAAAACTGGTCACCAATGTGGCTTATATCGCCCCCGGAGAAAGCGTGACTTTCGATTTCGACGTAACCACCTCGCCGAAGGCCGAAAGCGATCTAACCATTGATCAGACACCATCCGGCAAAATGACCAACGAGGTCAACTACCAGTACTGACCGATTTCGTGCCGGCACTGACTGAAAGCGCCGGCACGAAATCGTCGACCATGACGGCCACTGTCATCTAAGCCCACATATTGTAGGTGGTAGTGGACTGCCCAGAACAAATCTGCGAGCGCACAGGCGCCATACCCACGCCGTAATGCTTTTTCATGCTTTTCAGCATGGTTCGCAGAGCATTATTGGTCTGGTTGGCCGCGATACGGAACTTGTCGAACGACTTGCCGTGCGGGTCATCGATATCTTTGGGAGTGGGCAACATCGGACGAATCATGGAAGAGACTTTGATAACGGATGCGAGACGCTCCTGGATGGTCAGTCCGCTTACCATGCCGTTTTGCGCGCAGTATTGGCACATGTTGGCGAAGTCGTTAAGCAGAAATGTATAACGGACCGCGCCTGGCGCGAGGGCAACGATGTCTTTGCGCTGTTCTTTCTCGAAGCAGAGAATCAGATCAGCACTCTCAGCCATAGATCGGGTGAGTCTGCGGGATCGGAATCCGCTTGGTTCAATGTTGACGCTGGCCATAAGTCTGGCACTGGACGGATCCATCTGGCATCGCGGAAGGCCACGCGTGCCGGCGCTAGAAACCTGCACAGTGGTGCCATCGAGGTAGCGAGTGAGCAGGAGTTCGCCCATAGGCGACCGGCAGATATTGCCTGTACAGACGAACATGATATGCATACCGCGCACCCCTTTGTATCTCTACCTAACTTATGGAAACTACAATCCTCAATCTTACCTCAGGTATAGATATTACAATTTGGGGGTTTAACTGTTCTACCCCTTAGGGGATACTACAGGAAACACATACACCCTCGACAGAAGAGCGTGCTTCTTTAGTTGCAGGTTTATCGCAGAAGTTCGTTTCCGCCGCCACTTTCCACCGCTATGCAATGGTTAGAGTGGCAAGCAGTGCGAGATGGTCGGAACCTTGAATCCGCTTGGTTGCAAGATCAGTTGCACGCACACCCTTGTCGTAAATAATATGGTCGATTTCGGCAATCGGAAATACCGCAGGGAACGTCATATGCAGGCCCTCCCCTGCGCTCTGACCAGCGTCAGTAAAACGATCACCAAGCAAATATCTAAAACTTGCATGATCCCACGTGGAATTAAAATCACCCATCAAAACATACGATTCATTATTGCCATAATGCTGTAATTGAGCGATAGAATCCAAACTTTTATTCCATAAACCTTGATTTCTGGGACGCGGAGAAAAAGGATGTACCGACCCGAATCTCACATTTCTTCCGTTGAGCACAACGGTTGCAGCAGGGATGCTGCTTGATTCTATAGGAATAAGATTCTCAGTCGTTTCCTGCAATGGATGCGCACTGTACAGCACATTCACACCGCCATTATCATGCCATGTAGGCTGCGGAGTAACGGAATATGGAAGATAATCTGCGATTCCCTCATCGTTCAGTCTGTTCAACAAATCCGAAGAAACCTCTTGCATTGCCAAGACTTCGATATGCTCTTCGCGTATTGTTTCAACGATTTGTTGCGCATCGGCAACACCCTGCTTCGTGTTGAACGTCATAACACGAACTGTTGCCATGGACTGTGCGGCAGGGCTGGCAGCCGGCACAATATACCCCCAATGCCAAGCGACCTGTATGACCACGCATACCGCGCTCAATGCAGCCAACATCCTTCGTTTGCCGATACGGCGAATCGTCAGAGCAAAAACCGCAATCACAGCGGAAAGTAAACCCAGCCACGGTATCAGTGCAACAACCAGAGGCACATAGCGTTTGCCATCAAGATTATTCGGCAGCATGCGCAACAACATCGCCACCACAATGACCGCGGTGACTAACCAAAGCAAAACCGTCAGCAACGTTGAACGCGTTTCGCAACGCGTTTCATTGCGCTGAACGTCGCCAAGTCGAGTCATGCACGCTCCTTTCCTGTTCCGCGGTAATATGGTGCGCCAAAATATGGACACTTTCCGGCATTTAAAGCCAATCAGTCATTTTCATCCGGTAACCTATTGGGCATTACAAAACGGCGCTTAATAAAGAGGTAGTCATGAGCGAAGAGGCAATGCGAGAAGAAGTGGCGCAAGCTGTGGAAGTGGCCGCAAACAAGGCCGCCGAAGAGGAAATCAGCAAACTGACCGAATTCGAAAGCGCCATCGACGAGACGCTCGCCTCCGGATATTTGGACAATACACTCACCGTCACCGACGCAGACGGTGTAGCGCAAGTACTGCCGGTGCTTGATTCCGAGCCGATCTCACACCTAGTGGAAGGCTTGGAAGCCGTAGGCGGGAGCGCCAATGTGTTCGTGCACACCAGCGCGGGCGTGGTGGCCCTCAGCGTAGTGGAATACAAGCCCAACGAAAAGGAGTAGCCGTCGCAGCATGCACGGTCAGGCGGCACGCCTACGGTTGAGGGCGCGTTGCACGGTTTCATGCGTGGAACCGGCACCCTGGCCGCGCACGCCGAAGAACACCATTAGCACCATCACGAAGCAGATTGCCGCACTGATACGAAGCGCCCACTGAATGCCGAACACGTTGGCAGCCGCATACACAGCTTTTTTGCCACCGAGCGCAGTCCAACGAAGAGACGTGAACGTCTCCATCAAAATCACCAACACCGGAGCGCCAATCGCGCCCGCAATCTGACGAACCGTATTCGTCACCGCGGATCCAGCACTCACCTCTTCCGGTTCCAAACAATTCAGTGACCATGTGGTGATCGGCATCAACACGAAACCCATGCCGATCTGGCGCACAAACTGCCAAATCGACACCCACCAAATCCACGAGGTCATGGAAATCAAACTCATCATGACTGTGCCGAAACACAAGGTAATCGTGCCTACCAACGCCACCGGGCGTGCACCGAAACGGTCAAGTATCTTACCACCGAAAAACTGCGAAATGCACTGGCCCAAAGCACCCGGAAGCATCACCAGGCCGCTAATCGCAGCAGAATAGCCACGGCAATCCTGAATGTACAGGGGCATGATCACCATAATCGAACTGAACGCGAAGAACGAGAGCGCGGCCGTGATCGTGCCAACAGTAAAACTACGGTTCTTCAACACGCTCAAATTCAACAGTGGCGGCTGCGCTTCAGGATTTTCAATCTGCCTGCGCGCGCCATGAATCTGGCGGAGCACAAACCAAATAATTCCCACAACGCCAATCACCATTGGCAGCCAAACCATAGGATTTACAAACGAATACGATTCAATATTCGTAAAGCCGAACATTAGCCCGCCGAAACCGAAAATAGACAGTCCAACGGAAAAAAAGTCAGCCTTCGCGGTTTTATCGTTCTCACCGAAATTATGCAATCCAAAATAGGCAAGAAGCAGCGAAATTACGCCGATAATGGTCAACGTGAGGAAAATTGAACGCCAACCGTTCAAGTCCGTCTGCACACCGCCAAGCGTCGGGCCGATCGCTGGAGCCACGCTCATCGCCACACCAACCGTACCCATTGCGAAACCACGGCGAGACAGCGGATAAATCGAAAACACCGTGATCTGCAACACCGGCCACATCACACCCGTGCCAACCGCCTCAAGCAAACGCCCGATCAGCACCATCAAAAAAGTTGGACCAAGCCAAGCGAACAGTGAACCGATCGTGAACACAACCATGGAAACAAGCACGATTTCGCGCGTCGAAAAACGTCTCGTAAGGTATGCCGTAAGCGGCACCATCACGCCCATGACCAGCTGGAAAATCGACGTCAGCCACTGACCGGTCGTAACGGAAATACCAAAATCACTGACGATCGTCGGCAACGCGGCGCTCAACTGCAATTGCGTGAAATTACCGACGAACGTAATAAATGTAAGAACCGCAATGGAAATAAACGCCGTACGCGTTAAATGACCGTTCTGATATGATTCCTCTCGAGCAAGCGCTCGGGACATGCTTCGCTTCGCTGACATCAATCACCTTCTCCACATTCAAACGCACAAACTATATGATAGCCCGTATGACAGAGGCATGGATATTCGCCGCGGATTTCTGTTTTTGTCATTTCGGGGTAGCGCTCCCCTATTTAGAGGTATCATGACACACGCAAGAGATAGGCAAGTTTTCGACGCAGGCAGCGTCGGGGGGGGGGTGGAGGATAATGACAGTCAGGGCCATGTTCCACATCTGCATGGAGTTGTGGGGCATTTTCATATGCCTGATTTGCGCAGGCGGAATTTTCATTGCAACACCACGAAAAACCAAACGAACTCGCATCAAAATACTCATGCAGATCGCCTGCATGCTTCTTCTTGGAGCCGACGCGCTCAGCTGGTATTTTCACGCAGATGCAGGCGAAACCGCATACTATATGATTCGCATAAGCAATTTCTCAGTATTCTGCATCAACTATATTTTCATGAGTTTCTTCGCAACCTATGTTTGGTTGACAGTGAGCAAAAATCAGCATCGCAAACCAGCCGCATTGCATACCGTCTACGCATTATCCGTAATTGGAATTCTCTTACTTATCATCACACAATTCACTGGTCTTTTCTACTATTTCGATGACCACAATCTTTACCATCGCGGTAATTTCTATCTTCTTTCGCAAGCAATTGCGGTCTTGGGAATCGCATTATGCCTCTTCATGCTGATCTCATATCGCAAGAATCTTGAGCGCATTACTTTCTTTTCCATGATGTCGTTCTTCGTACTACCAGTATTGGCGACCATCTACCAAGCACTGGCATACGGTTTTTCATTGCAATGTTTGGCGATCGTGATTTCCACACAGATTATGTTCGTCATAGACACCGTGGAAATGAACATGCGATTCTACTCGCAACAGGCCGCCTACGAAAAAGCAAGGTACGAAGCCGAACATGACGGCATGACCGGTTTGCTGAACAAAAAAGCGGGATGGAAACACATGCGCAAATACTTCGACCGCATGGATTCGCACGACGAAGCGATGCTGATGTTCGTCGACATCGACGATTTCAAAATCATCAACGACACATACGGACACACGGTCGGCGATTTCTGGATCCGCGAGGTCGCATCCCAGCTTCGGCACATCTACCGGCAAGATGACATCATCTGCCGATACGGCGGCGACGAATTCATAGTACTTATCCGAAATACCGCCAGCGAACAGGTGCTCGAAACCACGCTGGGCATGTTCTTCCAACAGTTGACACGCGCCTCGGAACAGCGCGGGCAAGACGTGCATTGCAGCGTAGGCGTGTGCCGCGTTGCCGCCATCCGCATCAGCGGAAACAGGGATACCAGCAGAAACACAGATGGAGAAAACGGCGAAGATACCAGAGGCGGCGTGGATTTCGGCCAATGCGTCAAACAGGCCGATCTGGCGCTGTACGAAACCAAGCGATTCAACAAAGGAACATTCAACGTCTACAATTACGACCGCTCCTAGCCGGCATCCGCAATCTGCATCAGGAGCGGCCGGAAAGTGTGAGGAAGACGAGAATCACATTAAGCGCAACAATCAGCGAAACAACTACCATATTGATCGCGAATTTCACCGGACCATCCACATAATCGCCCATTAATGAGCGATCGTGAGTGTATTTCATCAGCGGAATGATCGCGAACGGAATACCGATCGACAGTACCACCTGCCCTATGATCAGCGCCTCCGTCGGATTCTTCGCAAACCACAGTACAACCAATGCCGGCACAAGCGTCACCACGCGGCACGCCCACATCGGCGCTTTGATCCGCAACAGTCCATGCATGATTTCGGCACCGGCATACGTGCCAACCGATGTGGAGCTCAGGCTGGAAGCCAGCAGTCCGACCGAGAAAATCGTGCCTATCACCGGCCCAAGCACCTGTTCGATGGCTTGTTGCGCACCTTCGATCGTATCCGTACCGGTCATGCCATGCAGTGAATTTGCTGCAAGAATCAATAGCGCAAGATTCACCGATCCCGCAAGCAATAATGCCCAAAACACGTCTATTTTACTGCCATGCAACAGAGTTTTCACACTCGGTTTTGGCTGTCCTGGCGCATAATGATCGTTCACCAGCGTGGAATGCAGGTAAATCGCATGCGGCATCACCGTGGCACCCAGCATGGAAGTCGCCATCAAAACCGTTTCCGTTCCTTGAAAATGCGGAACAAGACCTTGCAAAACTTGCACTGGATTTGGTGGATCAATAAAAAGTCCTGCAATGAAACCAAACGTAATCACTAGCAGTAATCCGATTATCATTCTTTCGAAAATATGATGCGTTGCACTTTTTTGAAATATTAATAGTACTGTCGAAATAATCCCGATTATGCATCCGCCGACAAAAAGTGGTAGTCCAAATAATAGTTTCAGTGCGATTGCGCCACCAATTACTTCTGCAAGATCAGTTGCGATGGCAATAACTTCCGCTTGCATGAAAAACATGAATCGGCCGCCGTCGCCAAGTCGTTCCCCTAAGATTTCCGGAAGACTATTTCCTGTGACAATGCCAAGTTTCGCGGATTGATATTGAATAAGCACGCTCATGCAATTGGCGAGCACCAGCACCCATACCAACAAATAGCCGTACCGCGCGCCGGATGTGATATTCGCAGCCACATTGCCGGGGTCTACGTAGGCGACGGACGCCACAAAAGCAGGACCAAGCATGCCGGCAAGCGCATGCCCGTAATGCTGGTGAGATTGTGGTTGCGGAGTAGTTATTGCATTCTTTGAATCCATATTGTCCTCCATATCCGCGCAATGTTATAGCGCTTACCTGCATGGAATTGTTACGGCCGTTACGCCTCCCGCTAAACTGGTGTGGAGAACATCGCATATTCGATTCAAGGGGTTGTTTCCATGGCTACTTTCCATACTCCGATGGTTACGCTTTCCGACGGCAATCTGATTCCGCAGATCGGTTTGGGCGTGCTGCGCATCGACGATGAGGGCGTTACTCCCGTAGTTGAGAGCGCGCTGGAAGCCGGCTATCGGCACATCGACGGTGCCGCGGGATACAACAACGAGGCCGGTGTGGGACGTGCGCTGAAAAACACGGGATTCACGGAGGGAGAGCTGCGCAAAGGCCTGTGGGTCACGACGAAGCTGCGTGATTCCGAGCAGGGGTATGACAGCGCGCGCAAAGCGTTCGACCGCCAGCTTAGTCTGCTACAACTCGACTATGTCGACATGTATATGCTCCATTGGCCAACTCCGTTCGACTGGCGTTCCGGCGAAACGTGGAAGGCATTCACTGAGTTTCGTGCGGAAAACCGCGTGCGCACACTGGGCGTGTGCAATTTCATGCCCGAACATCTTGACCGCTTGTATGAGGAAACCGGTGAATATCCGGCCGTCGACCAGATCGAACTGCACCCGACCTGGCAGCAGCGCGAGGTTGTGGAATACTGCAAGGCGCACGGCATTGCAGTGGAAGCGTATTCGCCGATGGCCCGCGGCGCTGATTTGAACGCTGGAAATGGCACGATCGAACGTATCGCAGCTGCGCACGGGGTCACCCCGGCACAGGTGATTCTGCGCTGGCATATCGAAAATGGAACAATCATCATCCCCAAGTCGACGCATGCGGAACGACAGAAGCAGAATCTCGATCTGTTCGGTTTCGCACTTGCTCCTGAAGAGCATGCCGCGATTGACACGCTTGATGGTCCGACGCGCGCAGGTCATGATCCAATGACGTTCACTTACGCCTGATATTCCCAATTCCGCAATTTCAGTGTGTTGCATGTATTATTTCAATACTTATGGCACGAAAGAATAATCGTAATTCTTATAATTATCGGAATATTGAGCAAGATGTGCGTGATATTCAGCGGGCTGGCAAACGGTTCAAAAAAAGTTGGATTAATGCTGACGGTCCGCTGGAACGCATTCTCATTCTGCTGGTCGTCGTTGCGGTAATCGGCGTCACTATCGGCATGCTTCTGCCGAAAATCAATCCGACCGTAGGTGAGATTACAGGCGAATACACGGCAACCGGCACTGCCGCGGAAACGTTGGAAAAACTTACGGTTGACGACAATCCCAGCAAAGCCGGATATGATCGCGACGCGTTCGGATTCCGAGAAACCGACAACGACGGCAATGGTTGCGACGTGCGCGAAGATGTGCTCGCCCGCGATTTGACGAACGTGCAATATAAGAACAGCCGCAGCTGCCAAGTTGCGTCGGGTACACTCGATGACCCATATACCGGTCAGACCATTCAGTTCGTGCGCGGAGTGAAAACGTCTTCAGCAGTGCAGATCGACCATGTGGTCGCGTTGGAGAATGCATGGCAGTCGGGCGCGAACACGTGGGATCATACGAAGCTGTACCAATTCGGCAATGACATGTACAATCTACTGGCCGTGGATGGGCCGGCGAATCAGCAGAAGGGTTCCGCTTCGGCCGCATACTGGCTGCCGACGAACAGCGAATACCGTTGCGATTACGTGGCTCGGCAGATTGGCGTGAAAGACAAGTACGGGCTGACCGTCACCACGCAGGAAAAGCGAGCGATGCTTTCCGTGCTGCACGGCTGCCCCGCACAGGAATTGCCGGCAAACTGAAGCTAATTCCTGTCTGAACAAGTCCTGTTCTGCGTCTGCGCAAGTCCGGAATTGGCCTTGAAATCGGAGTTGTGCAGGCGTCAGGTCAGCTACACGCGAGTGGTGGCGCGGGCGATCACGCGCGACTGCACGGTGATGCAGCTCGGTTCAAGCGTGCGCGTGCCATCGATCCGGTCGAGAATACGGCTGACCGCAGTCGGCGCAATCCAGTCAAGGCAGGAATCCATGGTGGTCAGCGGAGGCTGGAAATAGGCGGCTTCTTCAATGTTGTCGAAGCCGATCACCTGCATCTGGTCGGGCACGGAAATGCCGTTCGCAGCCAAGGTGAACAGCGCTCCCAACGCAAGCTGGTCGTTGAATGCCACAATCCCGTCGAACGGAATTCCGGAATCGATGAGCTGTTGCGTAATTCGAGCGCCGGAGCCGATCGTCCAATCCTGGCCCGTGTTCATCACCAATCGCGAATCGAATTCGATACCTCGCGCGGCGCATGCTTCAAGCACGCCGCGGAGTCGCAGTTGCGCGTTGCCTTCAATGGCGTCTCGTACGGAATCAATGTGTTCCGGTTCGGTTCGAGAACCCACCACCGCGAGTCGAGTCGCTCCATGATCGAACAGGTATTCGGCGGCAAGGCGGGCTTCCTGAATATCGTCGGGAGTAACGTGGTCGGCTTTGCCGTGCGTGGATCGCGCGCCTACGCATACGAGCGGATAGTCCACGTCTAGGTCCGCCGCCTCAAGGTTTTCTACTTCGGAGATCGATAGAATCATGCCGTCGGAGACGGTGGTGTTGAAGTTCCGCAGTAATGATTGCGCACCTTTGGCGGATCCTTCGGCATACGTGGTGACATATACGGAATAGCCGTAGCCACGGGCCGCGTCGATCACGCGATTGGCGAGCTCCGACAGGTAGGGGGCGGTTAGGGTTGGCACGGCGAGTGTGATGAAGCCGGTTTTGCCGCGGTTGAGATTTCGTGCGGCCACGTTCACGCGGTATCCGAGGCGGTCGATGACTTCCTGCACTTTTTCTCGCGTGGAGTCGGTCATGCGCCCGGAATGGTTGATCACGTTGGATGCGGTTTTGAGCGAAACGCCCGCCTCTTCGGCCACGTCTCGCAGGGTGACACGCTTCCTATCCGCTTTCGGCCCCAGCTTTGACTCGCCCATGTTCATCTCCAGGATCATTCGATATGCCGGTGAAAGTTTACCAGTTATAGCAAGCCCGCCACCTGAAGTTTCAGTATGGCGGGCCTGGGTTATGTGAGGTTGGTGAGATTGGTGAGATTACGTGAGGTCACGCAATCAATCACGCGGAATCACGCGCGCTTTACGACGAGCACGCCGTTGCGATGCACGGTATAGCTGCCCGCCCGCTCCCCTGCTTCCGCTTGAAACAGGTAGACCGGTTCGCCGTCGATGCCCTGCAATGCGATTTCCTTCTTGCCTCGCGGAAGGTAGAAATCGAAGGTTGCGTCTGCGGACTTGCGCACGGTGTGCAGCACGTCTGGATTGGCCGGATTTGCGGAATCTTCCACGATATTGGCGCTCACGAATTGCGTGAGATCAGCCACGTTGAGGTCGCATCCGACGAAGTACGTTTCGCCGGAACCGTACGGATTGCGGGTGATTGCGGCAGTGCCGTCGAGCTCCCATTCGTCGGCTTCCTCACCTTCGTAGGTGGACAGCACTTGCGTATGTTCACCGTCGACGTTCACGTCGTTTTGCCACAGGCGGGTGACCGCTCCGGAACTCAAACGAATCTCAGCGGGATCACCTTCGGCTTCGGTGCCGAGAATGTTGAATTCTTCGCCGCGAATGCCCAGCATTTCACGCAGTAGGCCATCGCCGGCTCCCGGGTATCCGCCGAGCCAAGTGTGGAAGTTCTCGTCGATCAGTCCGGTTGCATAGCCGATGACCACACGGCCGCCTGCTGCTGCGAAATCGGCCAAACGCTGCGTGTCTTCGGCACTGAGCATGATCACAGTCGGCAATATGACGGTCTTGTACGAGCTCCAATCGTATTTCAGAGGCACAATGTCGGCGCGGGTGCCCGCGTTGAGGAACGCGCGGTACCAGTCGCGTACGTCATGCCAATGGTTGAGTTTCATGCTTGGCAGGGTTTCGGAGCGCGTGGCCCATTCGGATTCCGCGCTGAACAGGATCGCCGTGTCGGAGAGTTCCAGTTCGGTGCCTTGCACGCCAGCGTCACCGAGAGTTTTCAGCGCTGCACCCAGTTCGCATACCTGACGGAACAGTTTGGTATTTTCGCCCGCATGGGGCACGAGCGCGGAGTGGAAGGATTCGGCGCCGAATGCGGAGGCACGCCACTGGAAGAAATTGATGGCGTCGGCGCCCATGGCCACGTGCGCGATGGAGTCTCGTACGGTTTCGCCCTTGCGCTTGCGTGCGTTGAGCGGCTTCCATTGTACGGCCGAAGTGGAGTGTTCCATCACATACCATGGCTTGCCGAGCGCGAGGGAATCCATCAAAGCGTCGGAGCAGAACAGTTCGTCGATATGCGATTCGCCCTCGTGGAAGTAGTGGTCGTTCGACACGAAATTCACTTCGTTGGCCCAGTCAGCATAATCCATGCAGCACTGGTCGGTGGAAACCATGAAGTTTGTGGTGAACGGCTTGTCGGGGCAGATTTCGGCGATTGCGTCACGTTCGGCCTTGTAGAAGTCAAGCAGCATGTCGTTGCCGAAACGTTCGAAATCAAGCTTTTGACCGGGGTTCACCATGGAATCGGCACCCATGAAGCGGGGGATGAGCACTTCGTGGAATCCGTTCATTTCCTGACCCCAGAAGGTAGTACCCCATGCCTTGTTGAGGTTTTCGATGGTGCCGTATTTACGTTCGCACCACAAGCGGAATGCGTTGAGCGCGTTGTCAGAGTAGTCATAACGGTTGTTCCAGCCGTATTCGTTGCCCATATGCCATGCGGTGACGTACGGGTTGGTGCCGTAGCGTTCGGCCAGCTTGCGGCACAGGGTGAGCGCATATTCCTTGAATACCGGGCTTGTTGGACTCCAGGATTGGCGGGATCCAGCATTGACGGGGTGACCGAACTTGTCTTGCGGAAGCACTTCCGGGTGCTTTTCGTACAGCCACAGCGGTGCGGTTGCGGTTGCGGATGCCAAGTCAACCGCAATGCCGGCTTTGCCAAGCTTGTCGATGATACGGTCGAGCCAGCCGAAATCCCAACGGTTTTCTTCCGGCTGAATGCGATCCCAGCTGAAAATTGCCACGGCCACGGTGTTGACACCGGCCTGCTTCATCAGACGGACGTCGTCGTCCCACACGCTTTCCGACCACTGGTCCGGATTGTAATCACCGCCGTATGCGATGCCTTTGCCGTTATCGGTCAGCAGTTCCGGCCATTTGAACGTACGATGCATGGATTACTCCTTTGTGTGCGTATGGCATCCGCTATAACGCTGAGGATGCCAGCTCGACAGCTTCCCTTCGAAAGCTTTCGTAAAATCTTTTTATAAAATCTAGTATATATATTTATTAAGATATTTGAGATGGTCCCGGGGATGTCCACGATGACACCCCCGAGGTCTTATTTTTTGTTCTTTTCGGACGATTGCCGAAAAATCGGTATGCGCTTTACCGAAATTTCAGCATGCGACCGTTGCGATCATTCCTTGACGGCGCCTGCGGAGAGGCCGGACTGCCAGTACTTCTGCAGGCACAGGAACGCGATGACCAGCG
>OLOT01000016.1_pt1 | contig 136810 bp, 215 predicted proteins | sample 1671991 | NCBI WGS metagenome assembly OLOT01 (sample SAMEA3136634, study PRJEB25190) | human gut metagenome | biome: human gut; feature: human-associated habitat; material: faeces | place: Austria | collected 2013
CGCTGCTGGTAACGCGGAAAACACCGTCAAAAACATCGCATTTAACTATATTGTGCGTTTAGCGTAACAGAAAGGAGAGGATTGCATGAGAACGTTAATCCTCTCTGCTGTTGCAGAGATTAACAAATGCTTCAATCATGAGGGTTAAATTATGGCTTTTGAAATGTCAGATGAAATGCAAGTTGTTCACGTTTACAATGTGACAAATGACACATTTGCCTTCGTGGACGAAGCAGATGTACAAATTCCTCCACACACTGGGTTGCCTGCGCTGTGCACAATAGTTGCTCCACCCGATGTAATCCCCGAAGGCCAGATGGCAATCTTCGATTTTGAGCTAGAAGAATGGGCTTTGGTGGATTACTTCGATGAAGCAATGGAAGCGGCAATTATGCCTCTGTCTCTAGAGATGGAAGAACCAGAGCTTGTAGAGCCAAGCACGGAACAATTACTGATTGCAGAGCAGGAAGCTAAGCTGATTGAAGCACAGAACAGGATTGCTGAGCTGGAACAACAGGTGGCAAGTTTGCAACGTGTAAACGACCTTGAGAAAAATCTTGAGGAGCTTACACGAATGGTTGAAAAACTGCGTAACAAGGAAGAATAAAATTTTAGTTTCTCCTGATACATTACCCCGCTTCGGCGGGGTTTTTTGTATCTGTAATTGACTATTTCGCTGTTTTTTGGTAAAATAGGTCACAAGGGTTTCTCCCAACTGAGAGGAAATATGGCTAAATATGGTTTAACAGATGCTGGGTTTATATTGCCCACACTCAACGACTTGATCGTTGAAACTAAGCAGAGCTTGATCAGGGCGTTTGGGGATAATTTCAACGTCCAAAGTAACTCGGTTGCTGACAAGCTCACTACAATTTTTAATGAACGTGAATACCAGTTAATCCTCATGATGGCTGCTGTATACGCCTCCCAGACGCTGTATGGGGCAGAAGGCATCTACCTTGATGAATTACTGGGGAGACAAGGTGTTTATCGTAGAGGGCGTACCAAGGCTTCTGGTCAGTGCCAGATGACTATTAACAGTACTGTTCCCTACAACATGATTTACGACACAGAAACTTATAGCATTGACAGTGGTAATTTCAAACTTGCAAGTAATGTACAGGTAGCAGGCAACATAATTGCTCACAAGATAACAGCACCGGATCTTAGAATTGGTAAATACACATTCCAGATGACCAATCAGGTTGATGGCACCATTTTTACCAAAACCATGATTCTTACAGACAAGGCACTGGATTCCACAGACCTTGTTAGCTTTTTCGGTGAAATTAAGCAATTTATTGTTGACAACTCAACCCTTTTAAACGATGATTTGATTCAGGTTGACATGACCACAGGTACATTGTGGATTGGTTATGATGCCACTCTTGAGCGTGTAGGCCTGAACAGTAAAGTTGACTTCCGCATTTCACCAATCGTGGGTGAACGTGCCGTAGTGATGGAAGTGGTTGCTGCTGAGGCAGGTGCTCTGTCCCGTGAAGCAAATACGGTGACCACAATCTCCCCAACACCTGGTGGTTTCATCTCCCTCACTAACAGAGAGATGTTCAACGAAGGTACGAATGTAGAGACTGATGCAGAGTATCGTCTGAGAGCTACAGGTACAAACACTGTAACTGCCAAAGCCACCCGTCCGGCGATCCTGAGTGCGGTTCACAATGTGGCTGGTGTAAGTAAAGTAAGGGTATTCACCAATAACACAGACAAGACCAACAATCTGGGTATCCCACCTTACAAATTTCAGGTGGTTGTGTTTGGTGGTGCTACTGCTGACATTTGTCAGGCTTTATATGATACAATTGCTTGTACGAACAGAACCTACGGCAACCTGTTCTACGATATCAACACCTCTGATGGTCAGGTGGAAAGAATTTACTACTCTAAAGCAAATACTTACCGTCTTGACGTTCGGGTAACGTATTCCGGTGCAGCACTTTCTGCTACCGAAAAAGAATCAATTACAGATGCAATGTTGTCGGTTGTTAACGGCCTTGACATTGCAGATACGCTCTACAACATTCAGCTTGTGGGTGCTGCTTCTGCCGCTGTTAGTATCGGTCGTTTCAACAAACTAAACATTCATGTTAAACCAATTGGTACTTCCGATGAGGCTTATACAGCTAATGACATTACAGCTGCAATGTCAGAGGTGTTTGACCTTGATGAAAACAACATCACATTCCAGCAAATCATTTAAGGTGGAGTTATGGCAGAGAAGAAAATAGATGTTAACCACATTCATACTCTGCCAGATTTCGTTGAGGGAGGTCTTGATTACCTCCCTGGCGATTTTCTGAGAGAGAAAGAAAATCTGACAACATTCCTGTCCATCTACCTTAAAAGATTGCAGACTGTTGATGAGATGTTGGTTGCTCTTGCGGAAGGCCGTCTCCTTAACAATGCCAGTGGTAAATATCTTGATGAAATTGGTAATCAACTTGGCATAAAAAGAAACGGCTTGCAAGATGCTGATTACCGTGCTACACTTATAATTCAGCAGGCATCTTTGTCAAGAGGCGGTACGCGTGAAGATGTAATCTCCACCCTACAACAATTGCTGGGGAGAAACAACTTCGACACTTGGGCTGGTGATAATTTCAGATTTGACATTAACGTCAGAAAAACCTGTTTCGACATTGCTCAGGCAATTGACCAGATCCTCGACATGCTGCCACTGCCAACTCACCTGAGACTGACAGAATCTCAAGGTAGGGCTTTTGGTTTTGCTGGAGATGATACTGCTGCGGGTTTTGGGTCTATCTGGGATGATGCACAGTTCGGGGTTGACGGTATAGCCAGCCTGACCTATGTACCAGATGAACGACCTGATTGGGGTTCCACCACTGTTTGGTGTGAAAGTATTGTTGTTGACGCAACTATTGTTACGGAGGCTTAATGGCAACCGCTGTATTCAGAGCCTACAGAGATTACACCACACTGCAAGCAGAGTTTATGTACAACACACTGGCAGATACCGCTGTGCCTGGGCGTGACTACACCCACGTTGAAGGTAAAGCGATTATTCCGGTGGATTCTGCCTCTGTAGATATCCCTGTTAATATTGTAGATAAAAAACCTAACAGACTGCCTCGTAGCTTCTATATGCAGTTCCATACCCCCTCACAAGGGACGATGATTGGGACCAAACAAGCAAAATGCACGATTACCTCACAAGAAGATCTGAGCAGACTTGAATGGGGAACACAAGAAGAACGAATGTTCCACCCACGCTACTGGGTAACAAATTGTCAGCCGACTGAAAGTACGTCAATTAAGTCAGACAACTCCACCGTGATTGTCACAATGACTGCACGTACAATGGGGGGTATGTCTGGAGCAATCTGGGAAACAGTTGACACATACGATCATTTTGGTGTAGGATATGATGATCATTACGAGATGCGTAACACCAAACTGTGGTTCAGGGTCAAGTTTACCAACGCTCTTGACTTCACAAACCCAGGTCAGGCTACAATTACTGTCACGCTCGTCGATGGTACAGTAGTTTACGTCCGTATGTCGGACTATGCTTTTAACATCTCTGATGATAAAACTACGGCAGATATTCACCTTAACTTTGAGGATTGTTTAGGTGTTGACAAGAATAATTACTTAATGGCAGTTGACCCTCGTCAGGTTCGTAAGATCCTGATCCCGTTAATGCCTAAGGATTATGTGGCTAACAGTACAGACGTTCGTACAACCAATGTTGACTGCGAACTTCGCATTGATATGTTGGAGCCGGACACTGGCTGGAAATACATGCAGCTTAACGATCTGACTGTGGAAGGTCACGATTTGAGAGCTTGTACTGCATACGATGATATGTGGAATGTTTCTCCGGCGCGTGTTCTTTACAACCTCCAGAAACTTGGCTACCGTGGTAGAATCAACCACTATTGCGGCATGAGTCACTATTATAATTACACATGGAGCAACACAACCCATAAATGGGAGATTGACAGAACAGGTGCTTTGAACAAAGCCGCACAAGCATGGCACGATGACTTTGCTTACAATCTGACTCGTTATGGATTCACAGATGCAATGTTCTCTGTCAGCATGGAGCTTTACAGTGATGCCTGTCCTCTGGAATGGACCCAACGCGAATGGGATGGTAGCTACGCTAAGACAGGGTATACACCTTGCAGCTACCTGTTATCACCTTGTATCGAAGAGGGTATGACATTCTTATTGAACGTCTTTAAAAACTTCGCTCAGGTTTTGAAAACTCAAAACCTCCCTGTTATCATGCAGATTGGCGAACCGTGGTGGTGGTACAATACAGACTCCCGCAGGCCTTGTATCTATGACTATACCACAAAAGAGATGTTCTACAACGAAACAGGGGAGTATGCACTTGACATTGGCACCATTGACAACCCATTAACTGGTGGTGTTTATGACAGGTACATCACATTCTGTCGCAATAAATTCGGTCAGAGAATTGCAACACTTTCTACTGGCATTAAGACAGCATTCCCTGGTGCTCAGGTTACAGTCCTTGTTTTCTATCCCACCATCGTTGACACATTGATGGAAGAACTTAACCTGCCAGACCAGTACAAAAAAGAGTCAGGAGTGCTTGACTTCTTCTGTTCAGAATGCTATGATTGGGTTATGAATGGGGAAATAGAACATTCATTTGAGGCTATCGAGCATCCTCGTAAAACCTTGGGTTGGAACAGAAACGAAATCCACTACCTTGCAGGGTTTGTACCAGGTAAAGATTTAGCTCCGGTGTATGGCTATGACCCAGAGAAGAACTATCAGGAATTTTTGTGGAGAGTAATCTGTGGTAACATCTGCACCACTGAATATCATTACCCAGAAGTACAGCAGTACGTATGGGCTTATCCGCAACTTATGAATGATAGTATCACATTCAGTGCGAAAGAGTCAACTGTTGTTCACATGGGGCAGACTGCCCTTAGGAGCTACACAGAAGATGTGACACCACCAGACCTTTCATAATCAGGAGAAATAAATGGCTAAACCTAGTTTTCCTCTGGAAATATGGGCGTACGAGGATCAAATCCTTCCAAACTCCCATAAACAGAACAAGATGCGTCCTATCGACGACCTGTGGAGAAAAGGTTGGGATAAGGGACAAAAACCATCGTGTGAAGAGTTGAACTATCTTCTGAACATGATGGCTACCTGGGCCAAATACATCTCTGAAGATCAGATCCCGTCTATGGAAGGACGGTATCTTGTTAAGGATAACAACTTGAGTGATCTTCTGAATGTAGAGATCGCCCGTAAAAACCTCGGCATTGTTACCCAGGCTGAGACTGATGCTCGCTACGTTAAGATCACTGGTGACACAATGACAGGACCTCTGGGATTGCAACGTATTAATTTTGCGGCAGCAGAAAGTGACGCTGCGTGGATAGAAACTACAATCAGTCCAGATAAGACTTTGTTGGATTTTTGTCTTATGGATAACATCGGCTCATTTGATGATGGTGGTACTTCTCCAGTTGATGCTTTCCGTTGGAGATTCCAGCCTACACAACCAGATCTTGACCCAGAGTTTACACTGATGCACCTGAATGCTATCTCTGTTAACCGTGCACTCCTGAAGGTAATCGGTAACATTGAGGCTCAGGATAACGTGCGTTCTAACACAGTTACCATTACAGGTACAGCTTCTTTTGGTAACGTGAGTGTTTCAAGCCAGCTAACTACAGGCAGTTTCTATGCCAATGGTGGCTCCAACGTTGACAACATGACCGTGCGTAGTCAATACTGTGTTGTTGGTGGTCGTCATGTAGTTCGTTCGGTTAACGGTGTGAACGCGGATGGTAATGGTAACTTGACTATCAGCATCCCAGCGTCAGGTGTGCAGGATATTCGCTGTGGCGGTATGCTAATTGATGGTGTTGCTGATAACCGTGTACGTCCCGGTTACGTCATGAGGGGATGGGCTAACGGTAACAAAAAAGAACTCCGTGGTGCTAGCTATTGGGCAGCTCCGCTACAGAAACTTGTCAACGGACAGTGGATTACCGTTCAGACACTATAATTGAGGGTTAGTTTATGATTAAAATGGCTACAGGTTTTGAGCTGTATGATCCGAAAGAGCCACGTCCAATGATGTTTGCTCTCCGTGGTGAACAGCCACAAACCTTGGAATTAACAGAGCAGGAGATTGAAGATTACGCTCATTATTCTGCTTACTTCCTTCGCAACGAGCACGGAGACTGGTACGCCCAGACCCGAGAATTACAGCAAATTGCCCAGGAATCTGGAGTAGAATACCTGTTTGCAGTTATAGAGGCTGATGGTTTACTGAAAATTGTAACCACAGACCCAGCAGGTATTTTCCCCAGTGATGGTCTTCAAGTCCTGCATGGTAAACGAGAGGAGTTCCCGGAAGACATTGAGAACATGATCAATGCCTATCGTTGGGATGGTGAAAAATTTGTTGTTGATAACAAACCTTACATTGATGCTGCACAGCAGATTATTGAAGAAGAATTGCAATGGGCTACAGCAAGGCTTGGAGCTTTCAGCGACATGCTGGACTTAGATTATATACTCTCTCCTGCGCAGGAGCAGTTTGTTAAGGAACTGAAACTTTACAGAATTCATCTACTGGAGATTGATATAAACAAAGCCCCTAACATACATATTCCTGATCGCCCAGCCCTCTAAGGAGGTAATGTGGAACTGGACTTTGGTACGCTTTTTGAGATAATCATGAGCGCTATTGTCCCTGTAGGTGTCTGGATTTTTGGTCAGTGGCACGTAAAATGGAAATCCGTCTCTAAAAGATTGGATGATTTGGAGAAGGACCTAATATTGGTGAAAAGTAATATGGTTACGAAAGATAGATTAGATGCGGTGCTCAACCAGCGTCTCAAAGATATCCAAGATAACCTTGACGAGATAAGGAAAGAGGTCAAAGGTGACGTTAGTGGATTGCGGAACGATATCCAGCAAATTGTCCAGATTCTTCTCAGTAACAAAGAGAAATAACCGATGGCAAGGAAGCCTCTGGTTGCATTTTGAAGAGTTTAGTGCTAAAATAATGTCAAGCATTTTAGTCAGGAGAAAACATGGCAATACCTACTTATCCGCTTGAGGTGTGGGCATATCAGGATACGATGCTTGACACCACACAAGAGTTAAATAAAGCTCAGCCAACAAAAGAGCAACAAGCTACTGGCTGGGATTTTAGCCAAAGAATCGCTGTTGAGCACATGAATTTTGAGCTTAACATGATTGCTAACTGGCTGAAATATATGCATGATGAGGTTGTTCCTGGTTGGGATGACCGATTCTTGAAAGTTGCGAATAACCTGGCAGAAATACCGGATAAAGCTGCTGCAAGACAGAACCTGGGTTGTCTGACTATTGAAGAAATGGATGACCGTTATGTTCACCTCACAGGAGATACCTTAAAAGGCAACATGACTTTAGGAGTCCCAAGGATTAATTTTAAATCTGCTGATACAGATACTTGTGCGATTTATTGCTCCACAATTGAAGATACTCCTGGTGGGCATAAAGGTGGGGATAAAACTTATTTTGATTTCCGTATGGCAGACAACTACGGTACGGCAGATCTTGAAGCATCTTACTACACAGGTACAGAAGGCTTCCGTTACAGATTCCAACCCACAGGTAGTAGCTTGTTCACATTGATGAAACTGTGTGCTATCTCCCCAAATCGTGGCAGATTGTCAGTAATGGGCGACATTATCGCTGCTGATAACTTACGTGCTGGATCTATGAATGGCAACACTGTTGATATCTGGAGTACAGCTTCTGTATCTAGCCAAACATCTTGCAGCAGTTTACGCACCAATGCGTTCAGTTGCGACAGCCACACAACTCGTAGTAATTATCATGTAGTAGGTGGAAGGCATGTTTGCAGGTCTGTAAACGGTGCCACCGCTGACGGTAACGGTAACTTATCATTCGCCCTGCCTCAACCAGCTATCTCCGATGTTCGTTGTGGGGGTATGCTGATAGATGGTACAAGTGATAACCGTGTAAGGGCTGGCTACGTAATGCGTGGTTGGCAGAATGGTAATAAGAAACAATTACGTGGTGCTGGCTATTGGGCAGCTCCACTCCAGAAACTGGTAAATGGTCAATGGATCACAGTACAGACATTGTAAAGAAGGGGTAATGTTCAAGAAAATTAAAACCTTTTTGTGGATGCTGGTCGCAGCACCGGATGATTCCAACAAGGTATCTCAGGCTAAGTTGTGGTCCAACATCGGTATGCTTTCCATGACTATAGTTTTCCTGCACATGGGGTACACTGGCACTTTGCAGGAATGGTATGCATGGATCTATGCTCCTTCCGTTGCTTGCCCACAATTAATCAGTAAGTTTATAGCTCTTCGCTGGGGTTGGAAGGGTCAGTATTCCGACAGACAGTATTCTGATGATAGGTATTCTGATAACAGGTGGCCGGAGTATTCTGATAGCAGATATTCCGAGCATTCAGGCGACGGGTACTCCGATCCGACTGAATCAGAAAACTGTAGAGATTTTAGGAGATAACGTGGCTCAAGACATGACAAACTTTGAAGAGGCAGTGGATCAGGTCATAATTGACTCTGAGCGCCTCCATCTGGTTGTCAATGGTACTGCTGTGGATGAAGTCGTGGTAGAGGATGGGACAACTATCCCTACCGTCCGCAAGGCATTACTTGACAACCTGTATTTTAAAACTCCACCAATCCCGTGGGTATATGGTTCTTCCACTACAGTATTTAACCAGATTTACGAATACAAAGCAGATGGAAAAATCACATGGTGGTATGCTCCCGGAGCATCTAAATCTACACCAGTACGTTTGCCAGCGGATCCTTCCAAATCAACAGCGTGGAGATTGTATACTGATGCCAACGTGCTTGCTGAATTCTATGCCAAACTAAGTAGCCCGCTCTTCCAGGGTGATCCGCGTGTTCCGACACCGCCAATGGATGATAAATCTTTGTCCATTGCCAACACCACATTCGTTGTTGACTATGTTGACAGCATCTTTGAGGCTATGGCTGGTATGAAGGTCACAATCGGTTCTCTGGTTGTCCGTGGCCTATCAGAGTTGACAAACACCATTATTAACGGTACACTAACAGTCCGTGGCCCTCTGAACGCTTCTGATTTTGCTGGGCGTTTCAAAGAGCTGACTTTGACAGGTAGAGATTCTGTTATTAATTTTAACTGGACAGACAGGAACCATCCTACCTGGACCTCTACAATGTTGGATCCTTACAACATCGAGACTCACCTGTTGACCTCAGATGTGATCCACAATGGTGCTCCGGTAAGCGATAACAACACTGTTCATTTTGATGGTCGTGGTAACAACTTCTTTGACTATGTTTATATTCGTGGTAATTCCCAAAAAGATGTTCAGGAACCCACTCTGACGGTTGACGGTGTAACCCAGGTCAAAGACTTGAAAGTGACTGGTAAAGTTGAAGGTATCGTTCACTCTGTTGATGGCCTCGACATTTACCCGAATTATCTGGAAACAACTAACGATGCCCGTGTCAACGGTGACTTACAGGTCGGTGGATCAGTGGTTATCCAGGGTAACGCTATGGTTCAGGATTTGTCTACCAACACCTTCAAATCCAACCAGCAGGCTACTTTTGAGGGCAATGGGATTGTTGCCAATAAAGCTGCGATCACAACTCTAACTGGTACAACTGCCACCATCGATACTGGTAACTTCACCAATTGCAATGTAAATCACGATTTGCAGGTTAATGGTGATGTAAGCCTGAACGCAGCAGGTACTGGTACGACCTATGTTCATAACATAGATGTTTCTGGTACTCTGACAGGTTGGATGCCGGATTATACTGGTAAAACCCTTAACTGTGGGGGTATTAACACATCAGGTAACGTCAGCATCAACGGTAACCTTAGTGTTGGTGGTAGCACTACAATCGAGAAGATCCATACAACCAAACTGGAATTCGAATCTGAAGATATCGCTGGCGCTACGGGGACATGGACCCCATCAGGTAATGCCAACATGTACGTTGTTGAAGTTACTGGCAACCTGAACGTAGCAACATGGCCTGGCGTTACAGCAGCTTCAGAAGAGGGTAAACCTAATCCGTTCTCAGTAGTAATTTATTTCCGTCAGGATGCCACAGGGCACCAAGTCACATTTAGTGATAAGTATGCAATCCTGTCTGCAACTCCTGTAGTTAACAACAAAGCGAATAGCGTAACCCTTTGTCAGCTGACCTATCCTGGCTTCGGTGACATTGTGGACGTTATCATCGCACAACGTTAATTAATTAGCCTCTCCTGCGGGAGAGGCTTTACTGTTTGGAGAACACAATGCTTCCAATTCCTCTGTTAAAACTTGCTAATTTCCATCTGGACTCGAAGGATGGGATCAAGGAACTTGCTGTTCTGTCCTACCCAATAGATAAAAGTGATGGTACTAGCAGCACAGTATCTTATGTAAACAGTCTTGCAATTCTTTATGCGGATGGTTTGCTTGTTCTGACAGGCGCTAACATGTACGGCGAATGCGGAACAGGTGATCGTAATGAATGCGTTTACCCGAATGAATCGATCCGTAGCATCAAGCATGTCTGGAGAGCTGATCGTGCATTCGTGGTTGAAACTTTTGATAATGAGATTAAATACATTGGCTGCACAGCAGGCCTCATAGGCTCCACAGCGGCTGGTGGTAACGATGTTTGTGTAACCCAGTGGACTGCATTACCTTCACAGATTACTACCACCCTTGGCCTCGATACGCATCCAGAACGTTTGCTTGAAGTCTGCGGCGGGATGAACAACACCTGCTGGGTAATTGGTGCACCTGAAGGTGAAGGTATCTGGGATATCTATGGCTCAGGCAACAACACCTACGGTTCTCTGCATGTGGATAAAAACCAACATGCTAACCCTGTTAAAATTGCTGAAACTTCCCAGGATCCTGCAACAGGTCAGTGGAAAAACCCTGCACTGAATTTGGAAGTCCACGATAACTCTGTGATCTATGGTGGCCCAGATGGCTATTGGGTTGCTGGTTATGATTTCCTGCGCAATAACAGCCAGCTTAATTTAGTCTACCCACCAGAACACGGAACATGGGTAGATTTGACGGGGAATAGTGAAACCTACAAATGGTTTATGTGTGGTCCGAATGGGGCTGTAGTTGCTACAGAGCGTATTCACACAGATGGTTCTGGCTTGCCTGTATATGTGTTTCGTGGACAGGATTCCTGGGGCGATAAAACCTGGCGCCCATTGAACATTACCTATAGCCATGAAGTGATTATTGCACAAGGCCATGCTACTAACGGCATCTTCTTTAATAACGGTACAAAACAGTACAGAGGTTTCTCTCGTAACCTGTGTAATGATATCGGCTGGTCGTCTACTGATGCCCCCCGTGCACAGTTCCAGCACAAACAGGCAATTGCCACAGCTGCATATGTCGAACAACGCACACCTGTCAGCTGGGCTGAAAACGTCTACTTTCAAGGTATCCACCGCGAAGGTTATTTGGGCACACTGACTGTAGTAAACGGTAAACTTTGGTGGTCCGGTATTCCTCGTGGTAACTTCCCAGGTTGCAATAATTTGTTCGGTGGTCAACTTAATTCCCAAGGTTTCACACAGGTAGATCCGAACTGGATTAAGAATGTTCCGGTATCCGGCTTCGAGGTTGAAGAAATTGTAAAAGTCAACGGCTGGGGTTCTGAACGTCCTGTTAGCAACATCTATGTTGGAGATACTGTTCAGCTGAAAGTTAAAGCTCTGCCGAAAGGTGCAACGTGGTTTATAGACAAAGTTGAGATCACTGACGCTGCACAGCAAGTGGTTTCTGATCCTTTGTACACAGCTGTTACCAACTTTTCAGCGTTTGGTGTACAGGATTGTCTTGTTACTCAACAGAACAGAAACGTTAATCGTCGTGGTCTGTACCATGTTAAAATCACCTATCATGATAAAAATGGTACTCATACGCATCTAACCAGAAACATTAACTGGAACACAATCGTACCTGTTATTCCGTCAAACAGCTTATGGTATACTCAAGGTCTGAACCGCTCTTTGTCTTTAGGTAGCACGACATATTTAGGTCTGGATAGTGTACAACCTGCAACTGAAAATGCTGACGCTTTTAAAATTAGATTGCACAGAAAAGATGCAGCCTCTGTAACTTATGATGTGACTCAGGAACTCTACGACCAACGCCGTGAAATGTATGACTTATTGGTTGTCAATCAGGCATTGTGGGAATACAACCCAAACGGTGCTGGTGGCAAAATGTATCAGGCCAACGAACAGAATGGGACTTCTCTGAACGTCCACGAGCACAGTAATCCGTGGCCTACACCTGAAAAACCCTATGCAGGTGCACGCACGCTGAAAGTTGTCAGCTATGATGCAGGTTTCTTCGGTTTGCGTTGGGAATCGACGATTGAATACTATGACGGTACTCACCAGAACATCGGTTTAACCCTAGGTGGGGATTCTGCAAGTACTTCACGTAAGATTGTCCGTACACCACGGGGTGTAGATATCTCTGTTGACCTTGTTAAGAACGGCTACGGAGATATTCAGGCACAGATAACCCCTGCTGAAGCTACAACCAACGTGACTTTCAGTTTTGCAGCGTTTAAAGAAGACCCGCGTGTTGTTGGTGCACACGATGCTGACTGGTATTACACCGTTACCCCAACTGCGGGTACTACCAACTTTATGCTCGGTATGAAACGTGACATGCAGAGTAAACTGGGTGTTACAAACCTGTGCTACGTTTGCATTAAAGATACCCGTGTTAAAGATACGGATCCTGAAGCAAAATGGTTCACCGTCGATCCGAATACCACACGCAGTGACAAATTTGTTAACGAATATATCCTGTGCGCTGGCGGTACTAACCTGAACCTGTTCTGGAGTGAAAACGCTGATAAATATAGTAGTTATGATTACTTACGTGATTATTGCTGTAACCAGTGGTTTAACAACGGCAATGGCTATGTGCCTCGCCAATGTCAAACCTTACCTGCAATCTTCACAGATAATCAGACATTCTTGCTGAAACAGGCTAATGAAGTTCAGGTTGATAAAAACGGGTATGATGGAACCAAATGGTTCTTTAACTGCTATGCTCAATATTATTGGGGGCCTGATGAGCTTCTCAGTGATGCAGGTTGCAATCTGATGGATAAAGAGATAGGTTCATGGACTCATATGAACCAGACCTGTAATTTTATTCCTCAGAACGCAACCCCCGTTGGTTCTAGTGTTCTGGATGCTTACATCCGCATTGAGAAGGTTCACGATCCCCGTGGTGATCTAGCTGCTACCACTATGGCGGTGCCGATGACATCAGGTTTCCAGCAAGTAAAACTGGTTGTTAGCTGTGATCAGATCGGTAAAAATGTACCTACAGGGAATGTTGAAGGTAGCGCACCTTACATTATTGATTGTTATTATAACATTAATAGCGAGGGGTACAGAGAAGTTCGTAAAATCACCAGTACAGATACCTCAAAATGCAGACGCATTATGTTAGGTGCAGGTTGGTGGCTATATGAGTTTGACTTCAGCACAGTTGCTGATTGGGCAACTGACAGTGGGAACACATTGAGTGGTATTCGTTTCGACTTTGGTCAAAATATGCTACCAGAGGCTATTACTGGTGACTACGGTGATCCTGTTGTTCATGTCAAACAGGTAATGCTGGAGAAAACCGATCAGTCAGAAGTTTATGGTAAGCAACTCCAGTTAATCAAAAACTGGTATGAAGCTGAAACTGCTCGTATTCCTAAAACCAGAGGGGTAGTTCTGGATGCAGGTACAGAAGACATGCTGGTTAAGGCTGTGTGGCCTAATCTGGACGGTACTTATCTTGAAAACGCTGCACGTTCTATTAACTGGTTCAACTTCCACAGAGCCATGTGGTCAGTTAATATTTTCCTCTGGAAATTATTCCACGACCAGACAAAAGGGTTCGGCCCTGGTCTGCGTATGGCCCCGATCTGCTGGACCTCTCTGATGCGTTGCTATGACAACCAATGGGAGTTTGGTGGTAGAGAATGGCAGAACATGAGGATGAGGGTTTACTCTCAGTTTGCAGTTAAACCTGTAAACTATTATAACTCTGGTACTTCTCGTATTCTCTTCCAGGAAGGTTCTGAAGCCTATAAGGTAGAAGGTTACAGCGGGTCTATGATTGAATGGGGTACTAAACTTCTTGCTCGTGAAAATCTTGCAAAAGAAATTTGTCAGGCAATAGGCGGTAACCTTGTTCAGAAACCTGTACCTCGTTGGATGACTTTACCGTGCTGGAATAAAACCGCAGCTAACACGTATGCAAATACGAACGCAGATGGCGATTTGTTCCTGTACTTCGATGACATGTCCCAGTACACAAGCTGGACACCTGGTAACATCCATTTACAGGTATGGAACAGTGCAGGCTCTTTGGTTTACACTACAACCAACGCTGCTAATGACAACTGCTGCGTAATTCCGAAAGCAAAACTGGAAGAATGTTTTGGTACAGCACGCCCAGACCCTGTAACACTGTCTATGATGGTCCTTGACCAGCCCTCAGGCGCTTTTGGTCCAAGGGTTGCACATATATACCAGAATATCGAGTATGTGAAACCGATCCAGCACATGGATGTAAGAACAGGATGCACACTGTCTCCGAACAGCAATAAGAAATGGTGGGGTATGCCTAACACCAGTTGGATTGCGGATGAGTACGTACTGATTTATCCGAAAAAAGCTCTGGATAGTGCAACGATCAATGCAAACTCTAATTACAGCAACCTTGCTGAGTTTGTAGTAAGAAAAGATCTTGCTTATGACTACCATACTCCAGGAGATGGTACAATACCTGGTGCAGATCTTACACTTGGTGCATGGTGTGTCCCTGTTGAAGTTCACTGGACAGATGAGACAGGTAAAGAATCTGCTGGTACGGTACTGACAGCCATAGTGGAGGCCTCTGATGAAACTGGTACTCTAAGAGATAACATGGTAGGCCCTTACACCAAAGGTGCCCTGGCAATATCCCCGAGGGTAACGGCGAAAACAGGTGGCGTATCTATCTACGGATTCAGTGACTCTGACAGTTGGGCTTTAATGGATAACAGACACACATGGGCCGCTGGTTCAAGCGTGACCTATGAGTTCTTACTGAAAGGCTTCTATTCACCAACGAATGCCTATCAGGAACGTGGTACTTATCCTTATACCCAGTCAGGCACACAAGCAGGTTTTTACGTTACGGACAACTACGTACCTGGTGGTGCAGCAAGCCTGGATTTCGAGGTCACCTCAAGCGACCCGACAGTCTTTGTTGCTACTAAACTATCTGATCGTAAATTCGCTATCAATGCTGTGAAAAATGGTTCAGCGGTTATCACAATTACAGCTACGGTTTCTTACGGCGAAGGTTCTTATACCTTCAGTAAACTCTATAACTGGAAATGTGGTTCCGGCACTGTGATTACAGGTTTGCGCGATCTACCTAACCCGTTCAACGGAATTGGTATCAAAGGCGGCAGCGGTGTTATGCGTAAACCGACTCTGCAACCTGATGGCGCAGTTGCTGCTTCAGAGTCCTGGTTAACGAATAACTCAGATGCCGTTACGATCACAACCGATACGGGGCAGGTTAAATTCGTTGGTGTAGGTACAGCTGTTATCACATACTCCTGTACTGACATTAACGGCACAGTCTTTACGAAGACGACTACAATTACGGTTAAAGAGATTCACCCGCAGTACAGGGCGTGGGTAGGTAACCCGACCGACGGAGCTTATCCGCAACCTTACGGTACAAGCAACATGGAGTCTTTCTCTGCTCAACCGTGTAGCTACCAGACTCTGGTAAGTTACCCGATGAGAGTTTTTGGTGGTATGTATATCCCAGAACTTAAAGGCGTGCCAGCAGGCCAGCTAACGATTTACGCAGGTGACCCGTCAAGATTAGCTAAATTTGGCTATTCTTCTCCTACGGTTGCATTGAGTCAATCTGGTTGGTGCGGCTATGAACTCAATTGGGACCTTATGGAAAACGGTAAAACTTATATGGAATTTGCTGTAGCTGTGCAGGGAATCTCACAAACAGCTTGCCGTGCAGGATTTAATATCAAGGAAGCATAATAGCATAATAACAGAGGAAACAATTTGGGGGCCTTAATGGCCCCCTTTTTTGTTTGAGAGGAAGGATTAAAAGTGAGGATTATTTCTTGTATGCATCAACAATACCATCGATCACAACCACAACCATCATCCAGAAAACTAACCAGAGTGCTGGAGTATCCAGAAAGATGCCAGGGAGGAAACCTTGTAGAGCCAAGTCTACCATGTAGTACAGGTCCATATTGATCCTTAATGTGTAATGTTGAAAATATCTGCCTGTAGTGTTGCAGCTTTATCTTTTAACAGCTCCAAACATTCGATCTGTTGCTGGATATCCAAATAGTCTGCCACAATTGCTGTAATGAGTACAAACATAACACACAGTGCAACAAGTGCGATGACATAAGGGTTGTCTGAAAGATAACGTTTATTCATTAGTATCTCCTTTCGTTCTCTTGTTGACGTGGTGTATTATACTCAAATTGACGTCCTTGTCAACAAAAATCTTACCTGTTTTATCAATGTAAGAAGTCTCTGTCTCCCAAAACGACTGCTTCGATATACTCATCATGGTGCTGAATAGCAGCCAGATGTAAATAAATATAAGCATCACCGTAACCGAAGAAGCGACGATGAGCTTTAGCCCATGCACGTAATCCCTTCCACATCACGAAGTGGTAGAGTTGTCTGATTTTATTTTTCATGTAAGTACTCCTCTGGTTCAGCTTCAGGCTCTGGGTAGTCCTCTATAACGAGAGGCCAGTTATTCTCTTTAGCTTTACGTTTGTACATTACTTCATCCCTGGCGAACTCCAGTTGGTTCTTAGCTGGGATACCTGCTGGGTTATCATCAATCCAGATATCCGGGAAGATACCCATCGTAGCCATATAAGCCGCTTTCTGTATACCCGAAGTATAGAAGATATCCATACCCAACTTTTCAGCCCACATTTGAATGTCACAACTGTCCTGTTCAGGGAACCGGAATGTGACAAAACAGCAATACCACCCAGCCTTCTGCAATGCGCCCACAAAAGAGGCGAAGATAAAAGGCTCTGCATTGAACGTGTTATCGAAGTCAAATGCAGCAACTTTCGTGCCATTGCGTGTTTCAAACGGCAGGGAAGTGGTTAAGCCGCTATAATCAAAAATGTCCCCACTACCGTCATTATAGCCTGAATCCATAGCCTACTCCTTATTTTTCAAGAATTTGTGTGCAAAAGCGTGTGTGTTTTCCGCAGCTTCAATGATACAACTAATCTTGCGATCCAGTTCTTCATTTTCTTTTATCAGCTGTGGAATCTCCTTGGCATGAACTGTGAATTCAGCAAAATCCATATCCAGGATCTGGTTGATACGGGCATCGTTAGCTTTGGCTTGCATATTCATACGGTATGCAGCAGACAGACCTTCCTGTACCATAGACAGGCCGTATTCAAGGTAGCGTAACTGTTCTTTAGTCATCGTAGTGGTCCTTCGTTCTGTTGATGGAGTATTTATACCACAACGTACGGGTCATGTCAACAGTTTTCTTTCGCTAAATCAGTTGTGTAGGAAACAAGAAGAAAAAATAAACCCCGCCGAAGCGGGGTCTATGAGATTAGAAGTTCATCTGCATGTACCCCATTGGGTGTGCACCTGCCATTCTTTCAGCTACTGCGCCCCAATCCACATCCATAGCGTGAACACCTAAAACTACCAAACCAAGTGCAACCAGTGCTAAAACTTCGATTCTCATTTTCATGGCTCACTCCTTATTTATTTGTTGTACTTGACTTCTCTTTATTTGATGGAAGCATCTTAACACAACTGATCTTCCATGTCAATAAATATTTCTACTATTTTTAGTCAAATTGCAGGATAAGATCGATCAGTTTACTTGGTTCATTGATATACTCACCTTTGCCATATGGCCCAGGTGGCATTGTGTGAATAGGTTGTTCTTCTACGTACGGTCTGATGAACTCTGCCAGCACCAATTCTATAACCCCTGGCCCATAAGGTGATTCCATCATTCTCCGGTGGAGTTTGGCATCTCTCAACGCCAGTAGTGGACCGTAACCATCCATTCTGCCATACAGTAGATACTCCGCAGAGTGGTGGATGAAAGCCTTCTCATAACGTCTGCGTTGGTTTAAGGTCGCTATGATTATCTCCGTATAGGCATCCTGTAGAGCCTTCTTAGCGTGTTGGATGTTGTTATCCCCAGACTCCAGTAAGCCCTCCAGGATTCTTACACGGCTCATGTGGACTTGATTCTCACTGACATGGGCGATAATGTTCCCTGTTTGATCAAAGTTTTCCATCAGCCTCCACACAATGTTGACACTACCTGTCTGAGATAATGACTTGGCGTACCAGCCTTGTTTGTGGAAGTACCAGTCAGCGTCCTCCATCAGGATTTTACCGAAGTCAGCTTTTAGTTGTTTTTTACTATGCGGATCATTCATCATTACCCTCCAGCAATTGAAGTAGAAGATCTATACCGTCGTTTGGGTCTTTATCATAGTATTGCTTGGCAGCCACGTAACTTTCCTCATCCACATACCTTTTGATGTATTTGAACAAACTCAGACGTAGCATATCCTTTCCCATCGGATCTTGTAATAAGCGATCCAACAGTTTTGGTGCACGTTTTTCCATCGCGCAAGGGCCACCATTATTACCACAAGCGTTACGGTTAGTCAGGAGGTCAACTCCGAACTGTAGCAGCTCCTTCTTGTGCGTCTCACGTTTTCTCCAGATTCTGATGTGCGTCTCTCCATCAATATCGTGGACAATGTTGTGAAGATCATTTATACTAAGGTGGTCATTGCTCTCCAAAGCCTTTATCATTACCTTACATTTGGAAGTGTAAGTGTCCTCCCTGTAGTACCGTGGTACTGGGAAGATATACTTCTCGAATATCATTTTGAAGACGTTGAAGCGAGAACTGGCGAAATAATAATGCCAATAGTCATTCCACTCCGCTTCAAGAAAAGTATCCAGATCCCTCTGGAGATTGTTAGTAAAAAATTCTACATTGCTCATAGTTCCACCACTGTGCCTTCCAGATCCTCTTCAGTCAGGTCGTCCAGTTTAACCACTCTGACAAGGCCACGACGGATGTACAGATCCATCATCTCTCTGTAGTTTTGGAACGGATCATCACTGTTGCTGACTACAACAACTTTACGATCTTGACGAGCTTCTTGCCATACCAGACGACAACGCATCAAGTGGCCCAGTACATCTTTATCCATTTCTGGCTTACGAGTAAACATATTAGTCCTCAGTAAAATATTTTTTAAGTTTTTCTGTTAAAAGTTCTTGTAACTGTTGCTCGTCGAGCTTCTCGTCAAAGTCAGCAGCAGCTGCCTCAACACACATATGGTAGATCGCAATTTCAAGGTCGTCAAGTCCCAACATCAATTCGACCATCATATTTTCATCATCTGTTGGGTGGGCCGGATCAGAGATCATGTCCATTGGCACGATGACTTTCCAGTCTTCTTTAGTCCCCACAGGCCCCTGGATCTTACGGCTAATCTCTATCAGATGTTTAGTGTAAAAGGCTTCGTACTGAACAATCTCATAGTTGTTACGATAGTAAACGTAGTCAAGGTAAGTACCCAGCCGAAGCTGGCATACTTCAACCCCAAACCACTCCTTCTTCCACTGTTTTTCGCCTGAAGATTGGCATTGGCGTTTAGTCAGCATGGCCGGGTCTCCTGTTAATGACGGGCGTATCCGCAAAGGATGATTTCTGCATTGACTTCTGTTGCAGATAAATCCCCGTCCATAATTTGTAAAGAGAAGTCTTCCAGGTCTACAGTGTAGATGCCATCTTCTTCGAAATCCTCCATGATTAACACATTACGTGCTTCAGCTGCCACTATGATTTCTACAACCGTGCCTGGTTTAAAAGCCTTGAGAGGTTTGACTACAGGTTCAGGCTCTCTTAAAGATACAGATGTTGCCATGATTGTGTCTCCTATTTAACGTTTTCAATCAGATCAAGAGTTCTGCCGAAAGATGGTGTATACTCTTTGTTACCACCTTCTGTCCTTATCCAAAGTGTATTATACTTATCCCAGTTGTTGTTGTCAACCTCTTTTTCAAAATCCGATTCAAGATACAGGTCAGTGAAGATAATCACATCCTGAACATCAGACAGATGTTTATCCAGATATTCAAACACACAGCCTGCGCGAGTACCGAACGTAGACTTGATCTGGTAGTCTGGCATCTGTGCAATATTCTGGTGAGTGTATACCTGAACATCACCAACCTCTGTTGACCAACAGAACATCGTAACTTTGAACTCTTTATACAGGCTGCACAACCCACCGATTTCTGAAGTGATACGTTTCAGAGTTCGTGGAGAGATAGAGCCTGATACGTCGAATGCAACAACTATATCAATCGTTTTCTCCTGGTTGCGACCAGGGAGAATAACAGATTGGCGGTTGTTGATAGCCCCTTTGCTGCGTAATGTGTGAGTTAAAGCACCCGAGCGACGTGCCGGACGACGATAAGTCATATCAGCTTTCCGGTGAGATAACATGCGCTGACGAATCACATCCAAATAGTTGATAACAGGTTTATTACGAGTTTTAATCCACTCACGTACCTGTGCCGGGCCTTCACCACCTGCCGCCTGCATAGCAGCTTCCATCATGTCCCCAGAGTCCTGCATTGCTGCATCTTTCTCTGCCTGAGTCATCTGTGGTTGGTTACCTTTTTCGTAGCCCATAGCTTCACTGAGGTTGTCAGACTGACCTTGCCCATCCCCCATGTGAGTATCTGTGGCTCGTTGACCACCGCCACTAGCACTCTGGCCTTTACCTTGTTGCTGTTGCTGTTGTTTTTCCAGGTCTGCATAAACTTTTTCAGTTATCCATCCATGATATTTCTTATCGCAATAGCAATATTCAAGGAATGCAAAAGGTTGGCCCTTTTTCAACTGTGTACGAATGCCGTGTGGGAACATTACACATGGCGGTTCGGCTAAATCTTCCAGCAGACCAGTATTGATAACATGGTCAGCAGCCTGATTGAACAGGTTGTGATCGGAGAAGGCTTTACCACGACTGAGATGATCAGCAATGATGTGGCCTATCTCATGGCACAAAAGAAAAGCAACCTCTTTAAGCGTTTTAGGTGCATAGAAAGCATCCAGCTGTTCTTTCATCTTATCATCGCACTTAGGCAGAATGATAGCACGGCGTTCCTGGCAAACACCCATGATGAACTCTGGATTGTAGTAAATCCTTTTATGGTCTGTGGCAATAGTATCACACCATGTGTGGTTCTCAACAAATTGTAAGCCCGACAGGAGCACGCCGTAGAAGCTCAATCTCTCCATGAGCCACATACGGGCACCCTGGAGCATACGTAGAGCTTCTGGTTTCTGTGCTAAAATCAGTTCTGAACTTCTTGCGTCCACTATGATCCTCCAAAGGGGGCCAAAGCCCCCTTGTTGTTATTTTCTGTTAGCTTACACCTTTTTAAATAGGTTTGCAAGCTCTGCCATCGTCATATTAGTCGTTTTCATGAGGTCAGTCATCGCTTTTTCCATCACAGGTGTAACTACCATAAAGTTACCTTTGACAAAACCTTTATCACGATCAGCCACCAGGATCGGCTTACGACCTTCACCTAGACGTTCACCAGTCAGTGCACAACATTTTCTCTGGTACACAGACTTAAACTGGCTGAATGTTAAATCTACTTTCATACCGATATCGTAGAAAACCTGACAGTAGAAAGCATAAGCCTGAGCAATAGCCACGTCTGGTGGCAATGCTTGAGGTAGTTGTTTAGGCTCCTCAGGAGCGTCTACAGCGTCCTCAACAGCTTCGGCTTGTACTTCTTCAACTTCAGCCGTTTCTTCAACCACAGGCTCACCCACAATGTCCTTGATATGTTTTTCAGCACGTTTTTCCATGAACTCACGTAATTCCTGTGCAGGTGTCATAGGTTCTTCCTCCTTAGCTTCAATTTGCTGCATAAGTTCTTCACCACCCAACAGGCCAAGTTCAGCTTTATCTGCTTCCGAGCCATACTGACGCATGAAGTTTTCGAAAGAGTATTCTTCTTTCAAGGCCTCCATACGTTCATCCGACATGTGAAGAATCATATTTTTAACAATCTTACGATCATGACGGTCTTTAACTAGAACTGCGTTACCGCGATCAACCATAGAATCTTTGAGTTCATTACACCGTGTTCCGACTACACAGCAGTTGTGCAGAGCATAAGCCCCTTCACAGTCTATACGTTCCAGAGACGGGTAGAATGGATTCCCCAGTCCATTCTCGTCAGTGTGCATGTCAAATGGGATGAATGTATAATCACAAATCCCATCACCTAGCAGTTTTTTACCAAAAAGTAGATACTCTTCCCACGTCAACGTAAACATGATGCCCCTTTTCTTAGCATTGCCTTGTTTACGTTTATATTTTTTATTCAGCTTCTCCAACTCCCATGGTTGATAGCAGCCCTCCAGGTATTGAACGTTTGTTTTAGCCATAGCAAATGTCCTTGCTTGTGTGTATTTAAGGCGAACATTAACATGAAAATTTATACTTGTCAACTGAAAAATGTTGTTGACTTTTGGTTCATCTTGATCTATTCTTCGCCAATAACAGAACGAGAGAGGAACCTTTTCATGTTTGAGCACCATATTACACCATTTGACCCTATGAGTCAAGCACCGACAGATATAGGGACGATACTCTCTTCTCTGTATGAGAGTATCCTATATCGTCGCAGACTGTTTACAGCTTGCCACCCGTTCTACAACTTCATAGCTAACGCTATCAACACCACAATCAATAGCGCAGGCTTTGATGACTTCCACTGGGTCTTTACTAAAGAAGATAAACCAGACCATACTTTTGTGGGCAGCTTCAGTATGGAGATCAATAAGGCCGTGTCATGGCAGCGTGCAGGGTGTGTTATGTTCCGTTTCCAACAAGGTTTTGCTTCTGTAGCGGAGCATCCTTCTTTTATGAACGGCATTGAAGGTGGAGAGAAAAGTTTCTTCAAAACGCTTGCAAAAGCATTTGACATGCAGCCTTTTATGGTGTATGTTTATTATAGCCTGAACGGCAGGAGTGCATGTTACTCTTCAGATATCTCTATTGATCTGCTTGACTCGCCATACGTTTTCTGCTATGATGGAAAAATAACTAGCAGGATGACTGGTAATCAGAATGTAGCAGACTTCGCCCCGTTGCAGATTAAGTCACGGGAATACACAGCTCTGGGTGGAGAACCTGTTATGCTGATTAACAAATATCGCACAACAGGGGAATTCCTGATGTTCCAGTACCGGAAACGGGATAGCCGGATGGAGTATGCCCGTGTCAGCTCTGACACTCTGGAGTCATTTAAGGGGGATGATGGTAAGTTCTCACCTGAATCTCTTGAAGTCATGGAAGCGATGGGAATAAAAGATCAATTGTGGGTTGACAACCTGCTTGGGGATGAGTTAGAATTACTACGTCCGATGTTGAAGTGGGACGAAGAAACTAAAGCTAAATACGAAGGAGACTTCTAATGAAAAAACCTCAGATTTTCCACGTAGGTGAAGACGTACAAGCGGATGCTGTATGGTTTGCAATGCACCACACAACAGCTGATGAAATAGCTATGGGCCATGCATTCGTTAACCCTGGTGATAAACTGCCGTACCCTGGTGATTATGTTGTGGCAGCAATGGACGGCTACACTGTGTGCTTGCGGGTAACTAAAATCTTCCTGGACCCACGCCACAATCATCATCTGGTTCTGGCATTTGAAGAAGCTCCTGCGTATGCTCTGGGGGTGGGAGAATGAAAGTAGTCGTCCTGCGTAACCTGGAACCTGTAGTTCTGGATGAAATAATTCTTATGACAGCTGGAGAGTGTCTGGCTGTGTGTATCCCAGAGAAGGATTTAGCTTTCCTGATGGGGTGTTTACCTGAAGATCTGGATAAGAAGATTGCTCATCTACAGAAAAAAGGTGTAGACGATTTATTGAGATTCGGCTATGGTCAACCTATCTGCGAGGCAGAAGATTTTCTCAACCCGGCTGAATGTGTAGCAGAATTTGAAGTGGAGATCGAAGAATGAAACAAATCGTAAACGTTTATCTGAATGCAGAAGCTGTTAAAGTTGAAGGTGAACTTTTTGAAGCTGGTGACCTGATGATTATCCACTTCGTGAAAGAAGATAAGGGATACATCTCACTGAACCTGTTAGAGTATATCCCTGAAGGGATGATGCCTACTGTGTGTCAGACTTTGTATGCAGGTGGTGATTCTAAACCTCTTGCAGAGCTGGATATTGGGCCTAAAGATCTGGTCATTTCTACAACGGTAGATGTGGGGGAATGATTATGGCACGATGGAACAAGACACTAGATTTATCTGACTGGTGGGAAGGACTCCCGCTTGATGATGGCACACTTCAGGTGTGGACTGGCAACAATGTACACAAATTCGCCAAACGAATAGCCCGAAAGATAGCTGAACTCTACCCACGGCAACTGAACACAGATTGCCCAGAGTATGACTGGAACCTCGACGATGTAGTTGATCACTTCCTGGCAATTCTCCCACCGGAAGAGTTCAATAAGCAGGTTCACGCCTACATCAATGAAGAACTTGATTTTCTGGTCACACCGATGGAAGATTTCGACTATGCCATGTCTGAGCTTTACGACTGGGCAGACAGACACGGGTTATGGGTGAAAACAGTTTTCTGATAAGGAGGTTGATCTATGTCAAACCAGTGCAGAGAATTAGACTTTGACAGGGATTACGAAAAGTATTATCATAGCGGCATGAGGGGAGGATCACGTAGGTGCACCCCTGTATACTTCTACGCTAGTCGGGGGATTGACCCACAAGAAGTTGTGGCTGGTAGAATGGCTTATAATTTCGATATAGCCTACGGCATCCCTGTCTTTGATGTAATGACAGAACTTGAAAACTTTGAGCACACCTATGAAGTAAGAGAGGAGCTTTACTAATGTCAAGAAACATTTTCGAGAGTGGGCAGATTACAGTACGTGAGTTGCCTGCCATGATCGGATTTGCCAAGCGGCACGGTAAGTCCCTGTTTATACTTGGTTCTCCAGGTGTTGGTAAGAGCCAGGTCATTAAGCAAACTGCTGATAAGTTGTTCGGAGAACGGGAAGACAACCTGATCGATGTTCGTTTGTCGGATAAAGATCCAACAGACCTGTCTGGCCTGCCTGTTCCGGTAACAGAGGAAGATGGCACAACTCGTACTGTGTTTGCCACACCTAGCTTCTGGCCTACTGATCCAGATTGGGAAGGCATTATCTTGCTGGACGAAATGAACCACGCAGATAACTTTCTCCAGAAAGTTGCCATGCAGATCATGTTGGACCACAAATGTGGTTGCTATAAGTTCCCGAAAGGTGCAGTGTTTGTAGGTGCAGGTAACCGCTCTGGCGATGGTGCAGTACTGTCTGTATTGGAAGCACCTCTGGCAAACCGTTTAACGATTGTAGAAGTCATTCCAGATGCCAATGTTTTCCTGGAAGATTATGCATTCTCGCACGGTGTGCACTCTTCTGTGATCGGCTACCTGAAACGCCAGCCGTCGTCAATTGAGAACTATGAAGCAATGGCAGACTGTAACTGTCCTGCATTCGCCACACCTCGTTCATGGGTAACTGCTTCGGATATTGTGTGGGACCTTGATCGCCATCTGGTTTCAGAAGCTGAAGCCCGTGTCCTGTTACAAGGGACGATTGGTCATACAATGATGTTGGAAATCATGACTTACCACACGAAGAAACGCAATCTGCCAGAGATTGGGGATATCTTTGCTGGGGCTGTCAAAGAATTCAAAGGTCAGAAATCTCCAGACCTCATCTGGATTCTTGGTTCAGAAGGTTGTATTGGCTTACGTAATATGATGGCTAATATCGAAGTTGATGATGACGAAGTGGTTAGCAGTGCTGCAAACTTCCTGGACTACCTATGGAATAACTTCCAGAATGACAACAGAGATTTTGTATTCTCTGTATTTAAAGCGATGATTAGCCCGAATGCACTTGGCAATGCCATTCTGGTGAACAAAGAACATGGTCGTGAGAAAATCATGGCTAAACTGATTAAAGCGTACCCTAACCTGATGGCTATCGTCAAACAGTTTGGGGAAGAGTTCCGTGACTTGTTAGCTAAGGCTTAAGGAGTGCACAATGGCTGCATTAGGTAAGAAACGCCGTGGTAATTTCCTGGTGGTCTTGACAGATCACCCAGAGGAAGAGTATCATTGCAGATCAACACGGGTTATCACGGTTCAGGATCGTGAAGGTGATGAAATCTGGGATGAGTTGATGTTGACTTGCTCTGACAGTGAGTATTTCTTCATCTACGTTAAGGATAAAGCAGGTTTCTTTGAAAACGACGATCTGTTACGTTATGACATTGCAGAGATGGTAAGAGCTTGCCACAAAGATAGTGCTGAACTCTTCGGTCTGCAACTTTGGGATAAGACATTCTTCTACCAGGATGAATGTGTGGAGATTTACAGGGAAGTGGAAGATGAATTACTCCACGATAACTGATACTAATCCACAACACTTTGCCCCTCTTATAGAGGGGTTAACTGCTATGGAGCTGACCAATGATTATTAAAAGTGACCATAAAGAAGCAACCATTCTCGGTAAGAGTGAAGTTACCACAGGAACAATTGCGCTGAATGCTGAGACGTTTGGCCTGATTATCAAAGGTATTTACAAAGATCCTTTACTTGCTTCCTGCCGTGAGCCTATCTTCAATGCTGTGGATGCTCATGTTGAAGCAGGTCGTAAAGATGTGCCTATTAAGATCCATACACCGACCGACCTTGAGCCTTACTTCTCTGTGCAGGACGAAGGCCTCGGCATGTCTGAAGAAACTGTACGCACGATTTTTATGACATTGGGCGATTCTACTAAGCGCCAAAGCAATGAACTGGTGGGTGCTAAAGGTATTGGCTCAAAAGCACCTCTGAGTAAAGTAGAAGCCTTTAACGTTATAAGCGTCTATAACGGCACAAGAAGCGAATATCTTGTCTTTATGGATAAAGGTATACCCAAAGTCACTAAGACGCGTAGTGAGCCTTCCACGCAGCATAACGGCATCACAATCATGTTCCCTGTGAACAAGAGAGATGTGTCTGCGTACCGCCATGCAATAGCTTCATGCCTGAACTATGCCAAGTTCCCGTTTGAGGTGTCGGATCCGATCACCACACGGATGCTGGAGCAATTTAGAAGTAATATTGACTACACATATAAAAAAGATGGGTGGACTCTATACATCTACCACGGTAATACTTGCTCTGCGGAAAGTCGTGTTGTGATGGGGCACCAACCTTATCGTTCAGAATATCTCGAATCTCTGGATACTTACCCACGCTTGGTGGTGGAGATTCCGATTGGTGATTGTGATATCAACCCTGGCCGTGAATGGACGATTGAAGGCGATGATGATGGAGGTTTCCTTGAACAACTGAAAGCCTTTGTAGATGAAGGTATCAGCAAACGTGGCGAAGAGATTGAAGTTCTGCTGAATAAGGCCACTTCTGGGGTTGAAGCTCGTCGTATTATTAAAGAGTCTGGTGGCTTCTTCTCACGTCTGGTAGGCTGGAAGTTCATGACTGCTAAATGGAAAGCCATTATGAATGGGCGCACTGTTCCGGTCATTAATGAGTTGCCTGTGTTTGTAGGTGGTACTCGTATTGGTGCTAACTCCCTGAAACGGGATATGTACGGACCTTCAGAGTTTTCAGCAGGTCGGAAGCTGGTCCTGAATGACGCAAATGGTAAGTTCAACCGTATTAAATGCAGCTATCTGGCTAATGAGACTGGTCGCAACGTCTACTATGTAGAAGATTTAGACCTGTCGAAAGAGTTGGCTAAGTATGTAGATGACCCGTTCTACAGTGATGTGTTGTTCCTACTGTCTGAGCTGCCTAAGCCACCAAAAGACCAGTGTAGAGTGAGCAGTGCATATCAACCAGGCTATTATGTCAAAAAGTTGGATGAACATGGTTGGTTCTGCCGTGAACGCATTAGTAAACAGGATTTTAAAGATATCAAATATTGCATCCCGTACGATGGGGATATACAACGAGGCCGTAGTTGGTTGGGTGAGAACAATAATATCTTCCAACAGGATCCGGTAGTCTTCCGTGAAGCCTTTGGTATCCCACAAGATGAAGATGTTTACATGGTTGCCGAAAGTCGCTTGGCATGGGTGGCAGAAGATTGTATGATTATTACGGAGGTTGATGCAAAACCTGTTCTGGAACAGGATGCCTGGAACTGGCTCTTGATGAAAGCTGCAAATACAACAGGTTACACAGAATATAAGATGCAACTGGGAAAACTGGGTGTGAAAATGTGCATCGATCCCAAAATAAAGGAAAACCAGTACAAGGTACGTATGTGGATGGGGCGTTGTTCGTGGAAGTACGGAGATCTGGCTGCTAGAGCAGATCATCTTGTGAACCTTCATGTGAAATGTGCTCGCCGCTACATGGATGGTGTGTATCAACGCTACCCGTTATTGAAACGTATCCAAGGGGATTACTGGGATAAACCTGAAGTTATTGAATACATCGAATTAATGAAAGCTAAGAAGGAGACTGGATAATGTCAGAGTGTTCAACTGTATCTGTGTACGTGCGTACTTACAAAACCCGTAACGATGCTCGTGCAGCTAAAGCGAAATATGAAAGCCGTGGTTTTCCTGTGGGTAAACCGTACCTGCTTGATGGTGAATGGTGGATAGACGTACACACCCCGGTAAGTTGTGACATTGATAATGAAGTTTTGGAAGTGGAATACCACTATGCAGAGTTCGCTTCTCGCGGGGAGGCCCGTAAGTTCAAAGAGAACTGTATGGAAGGTTCCACACTTATTGACCGTGGCCCTTATGCAACTGTACCTCGTTGGGTGGTCAAATACCCAGGCGATGTAGTGGGTGTGCTGCACTGGGAAAATGCAAGTCCTAAAAACCTTGTCTACACTCCGGCAGAAGATGTGGTGACTTACGATGTTGATACCTTGGTGCCAAACGATGATCCTATGGTGGTTATCTTTGGCAGTATGATCCAGATTATCACTCGTGAAGACACTTATACTATCGAATCCGATGACAACGAAGCACTCTACAAAGAAGTGTTTGCAAGAGTTGGTGCTAACGACTTCGATGGTGCCATTCAACTCATTAAGGACGCTGAGAAAGAGAGTAGTGAAGGTTATGAAGTGCTGGATGAAGAGAATCATCTTGTAATGTTTGACGGTGAACTCTTCTATTACGGTGTACATCTGACTTCCACTATCGCCAAACGTATTGAAAAAGATGCAGCAGAAGGTACTCTGGATGACCGTTACATCAAGTTCCTGGTTCGTCTGCTCCGTAACCCGTCTGCTAAGTCTGTAGAAATGCTCTACGATTTTATGCAGGCAAACGATATTGACATTCTGCCAGATGGTCGTATAAAATGTTTCCGTGGTGTCACTCAGTTACCTGACGGCAGTTGCGTAGACTACCACTCTGGTAAAGTCCCACAATACGAAGGTTGCTTTATCTCAATGCCTCGTAACTTTGTAGAGGATAACCCAGAGGTAGCTTGCTCTCACGGTCTGCATTGTGCAAGTGCTGAATATGCCAAAGGTTACGGTGTGTTAACTGAAGTGGCTGTTGACCCGGCAGATGTGGTTAGCGTGCCGTATGACTACGATTTTGCTAAATGTCGTTGCTGCCGATTCGAAATACTCATGGCCCCTGTTAAACGCACAGAAGGTATCCCGAATGAGTATGTCGTTGATCGCGATGGCAACGTAATAGAAGAGATCTTCTTCTAAGGAGGAAGAGTGGGAGAACATACTTATGAGATCGGCACGGATGCCGCCCTCGCTGCTGTGTTATGCGGTGAAAACGTCTACATATCGGGGCCTGGGGGCTGCGTTGACAAAGATACGGAATTTTTATCACCACGGGGTTGGAAAAAAATTTCTGAATGGAAGGAGGGGGATAAAGTTCTTATAGTGGATAAAGAATGGAATGCCCAGTTCTGTAATCCTATCCGCTACATAAAAGAACCTTGCAACAGAATGTATATGTTTAAGAATAAACGCTTAAACATGATGATTAGTTCAGATCATAGAGTTATCTACACTTGGAAAGGGGTAGGGGTATGCAAAGAAGACAGTGTACATGAAATGTCTGGAGAGCAGTTATATTCTCGCTTCAAAAGCAATGCAACAGGCATTCGTGCGAGGCTCCCTTCCGCGTTCCATTACGAGGGGCCGGGCATTGATATGACTGAAGGAGAGCTTCGGCTCCAAGTTGCTGTCATGGCTGATGGGCGCATTGTTAAAGAAGGAAAAGATAACTATACACAAATGCGTTTTGTTAAGGAAAGGAAGTACAAACGTTTACTGTGGTTATGTGAAACATTCGGGCTACGATACAAAGATAACGGGGCTAGGCCTTGTTCCAAATATGCTAGTGGTGTAGAGTATGAGGTCATAGTGTGGCCCAAAACTGAGGAGAAAACATATACAAGTCGCTACTATAATTGCTCGCAAGAGCAGCTACAGATTATACTGGAAGAATCCTATTTCTGGGATGGTTGTGTGAACGAAAAATGTGTTGTCACTACAACAAAAAAAGAAACCGCAGATTTTATCCAGTTTGCAATTCATGCTACAGGACAACTATCTGGATGGAAAAATGACTTGAGGCATGAGAACACCTGCTATTCAGTGAGGTCCTACAAAAGAACCACTGTAGGATTGGAAATGGATCCTCGTTGTGAAAAAACAACTATAGCAGAGGAGGTGCCAACACAAGATGGGTATAAGTATTGTTTTACAGTGCCTACAGGTATGTGGGTGATGAGAAGAGATAATAAAATACTTATAACAGGTAATTGTGGTAAGACTCATCTTTTACAAGATATACAGTCTTTACTTGGTGAATCATGTATGGTTGTTGCCCCAACAGGGGTAGCTGCGCTTAACGCGGGTGGTGTTACCGCACACAGAGCTTTTGACCTGTCAGCAGGTGTGACTGTTCCAGAAGACTTCACAGAGATTCGTTCTAAAACAGCTAAACCTCTCAAGAGTAAAGCACTACGAACTTTAGTCATTGACGAAGTGTCTATGGTTCGTGCGGATAAGTTTGTGGAGATGGATAAGAAACTCCAACACCTTCGTAAATCTAGTGAACCTTTCGGAGGTTTGCAGGTGATTATGTTTGGGGATTTCTACCAGGCACAACCTGTCATCTCTACGCAAGAAAGGGAGGACTACTACAAATATTGGGATACTGACCTTTGTTTCTATACCCAATCGTGGAAAGATCTTAATCTAAAATGTGTTGCCCTTGTAGAGCAATTCAGGCAAGAGTCAATCCGGTTTGCCACAATGCTGAACTGCGTTCGTGAAGGTCGGAGAACAGGCGATGTGGTTAAAGAATTAAACTCTCGTTGCTACCACGGTGGACAGGCCTCCGATGCTATCATCCTTTGCTCAACCAACAAAAGAGTGGAGGAGATAAACAGAGAGTTCTATGACCGTATCAATGGTGAGGAGAGAATGTATAAAGGGACGCTGAAAGGTAAATTCCCTCCCAATCAGCTACCTGTGGAAGATTTGATGTGCCTTAAAGTAGGCATGAAAGTCATGATTGTTGCCAACGACCTTAATCCTAACCACAAAGTTCCTTGTTATGTTAACGGTTCTCGTGGCACAATATTAAAATTCTATGATGATAAGGTTGACATTGAGCTGGATAATGGTACACTTGTGACTGTACCTAAAAAGTTATGGGAAAGCTACGAATACAAACCGTCCCTGAAAATGGATTGGAAGACTCGTAAACAGAAAAGAGTGATTGAGAGAATAACCACAGGGTCATTTGAACAGTTGCCTTTGAAGTCTGGATACGCGTACACAATTCACAAAAGCCAGGGTCTTACGCTAGATGCCTACAACCTAGATCTAGGTAAGAGAGGTGCATTTGCAGCGGGAATGACTTATGTTGCTCTTAGCCGTGCTAAGAAAATTCAGAGCATTACCCTCTTGCGTCCTGTCAGAGAAAGTGATATTATAGTAGACCCAAGAGTGATACAGTTTTACGCTGATACATTCCCTGGGTTGGATGAAAAAGTAAGAAACGACCTTGAAGCTAAAGTTAAAAAGGGGGCCGAGAATGAGTCTACTGGAGAATGTGGTTAATTACGTCGCTGATATTGATACATCTGAACCACAAGATGTAACAGTGCACGATTTCACACAACGCCATAAAAATCATGATCTTCTGCTGGTGGCAGACAGTGAGGATTATGATGTTTACCATGCTTTTGTATTCTCTGATACTGTTTTCGAAGTAGGTCAATTCCTGACTGTTGACTTCGGAGAGGATACAGGTGTGGAAGATATTGTAACTTTTATTATTGAAGATCTTGACTGCGCTGACGCAGAAGGTACTGCGTTTGAGCTGATCCTCCGTATTGTTGAGGAACTTGACATCTAGGTCAGATTCTGATAAAGTTAGAAGCATGAAGGGGAGTGAATGCTCCCCCTAACTAAGGAGACAGTTATGGCTAACAAACTACACAGTTTCTATCTGGACTTCACATATGAAGAGTATGTATGCGAATGTCTGTGCAGAGTCCAGTTACCGGATTATGATGAACGGGCATCTGATATTGATTACTACGGCTTCCGTGAAATCGTAGAAATTGAAGTCTACAAAGATGGTAACAAATTACCATTCTTCGTTTTGCCTAAAGGCGTACGTAATAAAATCAACTTTGCAGCACACAAAGCCCTGAAAGAACACTTACACTCTGCGGATGTGCTTTCTTCGTTCGCTGATGAAACAGGGGGCTTCTGATGGCTGATGTGAAGATTATCGGTGTTCCGTGCATTGATAGTTGTCTGAATTCTATGGAAGGCGAGTTAAGTAAATACGTTGACGAAGGTTATGTTATCACAGGCCAATGCATAACACCTCAGAGCAATATTATTTATACATTGGTTAAAAACACAGAAGAAAATAAAATTGTTCCTGTGCCAGCGCCTACGCTTGAAGAGTTTGATATCGACTTTGCTCTGGAAACGCTGGAAGCTGACTGGATCAAGAATCAAATTAAGGTAGCTAAAGTATGATTTACGAAAGTGACTATATCTGGAAGATTGGCCCTGCTTCACAAGATTTGATTGAAGTACCACGGGAAACGCTACAAAAAGCTGCTCTCAAGTTCCGTGATCTGGCAGTAATTGGTAACAGGATCTTAAAGTACCTCAAAAACAAACGTTATGTTGAAGAGAAGTTCTTCGGGCTGATCAAAAAAGAAACGACAGTATGGGAGCATTACCTGGAAGAGTCTCAGAGCTTCTATGCTGGGCTAGGTGTAGCCCAGATGGTGATGCATGACGGTTACATCAACCCGACTGAAATGCGCTGCCCACGCTACGCTATAAGTGATTACCCTGGGTTCCTGACGTATCATTTAACTGGCACAGCCTCTGAAAAAATTTATCTGACAGAGGAACATTTCGAACAACTGAATAAAATTTTAAACATGGACTTGACATTAGTCTCAACAGAGTATACAATTGGAATTCGCGTCGAGTAATATAACAGCCCTGCCCGAAAGGGCGGGGTTTTTGTGTTTGGAGGGCTAAACAGTATGAAGCAAGGCGTAGTATGGGCTTTATTCAATGGCTCTGACATTGCTGTCAAACCCTGGGCTGATGCGGGGTATTTGTGCTTCTGCTTCAATGCGGAAGGGGCAGATCACGGGAGCTATGCAGAGGTGGTAGAGGAACACCCCAACATTCAGTATATAGACTACTGGATTGACCCGTGGTTTCCACAAGAAACCTTGGGGATGTATCCTGCACCAGATTTCATCCTGTCGTTTCCACCATGTACCCACTTAGCGGTATCTGGAGCAGCACATTTCAAGAAAAAATTACAAAAAGACCCGTTGATTCAGGTCAATGCTGTAAAAGATGCACGTATTGCAGAAACACTGGGCAACATGTATAATTGTCCGTGGCATGTGGAGAATCCTGTTGGGGTTATGTCCAACATGTGGCGTAAACCAGACTATAAGTTCCATCCGTCCGAATATGGTGGCTATCTGTCAGAAGACGACCAGAATCCGTGGTTTCCAGAGTATATCTCACCAAGGGATGCTTATCCTAAGCTAACATGTGGCTGGTGTGGTAACGGTTTTGTTATCCCCGACAAGCGCCCTGTGCCACAGTTATGTGATTTAAACGGGTATTCTTTCCAGCATACTAAGTTGGGAGGCAAATCCCCACGTACTAAAATGATCAGAAGCCTGACACCTCGTGGTTGGGCATTAGCCGTGTTTGAAGCCAACGAACCCGTTGTAAGGAGCAAACTCAATGGGTAATTTCTTTAGTTCAGCTTATGCCAAGTTTGGTCAACCTAACCCACAAGCAACCAAATGGAGAAGTGGAGGGAGTGTGAGAAAAGACTACAGAGATGAAAAAGAACAAGAGACAGTAGAAAGCGTTCAGGCTTCCACAAAGATACTGAAAGTCCCACAGCAAAATATAGGCTTAGATGCTGCTAAATACTTTGGGATCCGCTCCGCAGTATCAGAAGAGAACGGGGTGGATATTGTTGCTACATACTTTCCGTATTACGACAAGTATGGCAATCTGACGGGTTACAAGAAACGTGACTGGACTATCCCAAAAGAACAGAAAGGCCACTTTAGCGTAGTTTCCGTCGTTAAGGCCAACAGCCAGTTCTTCGGTCAAAAGATGGTTGGGGAAGGCTCAGACCATCGTAAGATCATTGTCTGCGAAGGGGAAGGCGATGTTATTGCTGCGTGGCAGACGGAATGGATGATGGTTAAAAAAATAGCTACAGACCCATCATCAAATAAAAAAGCTAAAGCGTGGGCGCAAAGTGTTCTTGATGGTATTAAGTCTGTGCAGGACGGCGGTTCGGCTAAAGGTTTTCCCACAATCAATGTGGTAGGGCTTAACTGTGGTTGCGCGAATGCCGTAGATGCTTTTGCCAACAATGAGAAGTTTATTCGCGGCTTCGATGAGATTGTCCTGGCATTTGATAATGACGCTGCAAATGATGTTGAGAAGCTAAAACATGTCACCAAAGGTGTTGAAGCTACTCATAATGTTGCAGCTTTCCTGATGGCTGACAATGTTTACCATGTGCAATATCCAAGTGAGGTCAATGACCCAGAGGGTTACAAAGATATCCGCGATTTGTTCCAGGCTAAAAAGTTTGAGCAAATTCACGATATGTTTAAAAACCCGATCAAATATGTGCCAGATGCTGTAGCAGGTCTGAGTGATTTCTCAATTGAAGATTTACGTAAGAAATCCACCAACGGTGTTGACATTGGGGCAGAGTTCCCTAAACTTCAGAAAATGCTGAAGGGTTTACATAAAGGCACCCTGGTTATGTTAACTGGTCCTTCTGGTGGTGGTAAAACTACAGTGGCTAAGAAAATTGAGCACCAGATAGCTAAATACCTGATGGATCCTACGGTAGCTAAAGCTGATGACTACGACCCAGAAGACAGGTTGTGCATGATTCATCTGGAAGAGGACCCAGAAGAGGCCATCAACTCGTTGTATGCTAACCAGCTGGGGTACGATATCAAGAATTTCATGGAGGATCCGAGCAAGTATCTGACTGAGCAGGAGCATTTTGATATCCACAAAGCCTGGGTCGATGCTGACAAAATCAGGGTATTCCGGCACTTCGGTTCAATACCTGTAAACGACCTGATCACTAAATTGAAACAGATGGTGTGCTTGTATCATTGTCGTTACATCGTACTGGATCACCTGTCAATGGTTATTTCTGGTCTGAATGTAAAAGATGAACGCAAAGAGTTGGACCTTGCAATGACACAGCTTGCAGCATTCTGTAAGCAATTCAATGTGTTCATCCTGGTGATTGCACATTTGCGTCGTACAGAGATTATCCCACCGAAGGATAAGGAAGGCAGAGCTTTACCGTTCTGGTATCCTGTCCGTAAAGAAAACCTTCGTGGTAGTGGGTCGATGGAACAACTCAGTTGGGTTGTCATAGGGGTAGAGGCTGAAGAGATGCCTGACAGGTCCCGTGGGCGTGTCCGTTTGGTTAGCCTGAAAAATAGGCCAGCTAAAACCTTAGGCATAGCGGATGTGTTGATTATGGACCCAGAGACTGGTAAATTCTCAGATGCCAGTGATTGGGTGTGGGATAAAGAAACAGGGTTCTTCCTGAACAAAGACGGGGATATTGTCTGGAGGCCGCAAGATATGTTCGACAACGAAGAACATGTTGTTGTGGAAACTCCAGAAGGTAAGGTTACCGCAGATGTGAAACCTCAACCGAAACCTGTTGACACAGAAGGGGAAGAAGAGGACAATGGAGGGGACGATCAAAGCGTAGTCCAACAGGAGTTCCCTGAGGACGAAGATTGTCCGTTCTGATGCTTAACTGAGAGTGGGGAGGGCAGTACAGCCAGCTCCCCCTTACATGTAAGGTATTAATAATATGGCACTTTTCCTTTACGATTTCGAGTCATCTGGCTTGCTTGATGAGCCTGATCTGTACTATCACTGTGGTCTGTTTAAACAGCACCACAAAAACAACTTCATGTTATTCCTGCCGCTCAACGACAGGACCCATTACACAGAGGAAGATGTAGAAACAGCGAAACAGTTTGCTCTTAATAAACAAACAATTTACAAAAACTGTCAGGTGCGGGTTGCCGACTTTAAGTATCTGGAAGAGTGGTTGACAGGGCATTCAGATTGGTCACCGACAGCTCTGGCCTGCCACAACTGCTTCGACTATGACCAGATCTTGATGGAAAAATTATCTGGCATCCACTTCGACTTGTTCGAAGATAAAGATTGTATGGGGACCATCAACGGTCACAGGGTTAACCTGTTTGATACTCTGCCGATGAGTCGTATATTGTGGCCTGATCGCCCGTTACCGAAAGGTTGTCCCGAATCCGTATTCAATCCGGTAACAAAGAAAAGCCAAACTGTAGGTCCACACGGATTGATGGCCTGGGGCTATGCACTTGGCAACCAGAAAGTTAAAATTGATGACTGGCGCAATCTTCCTCTCTGGAAGTATGTAGACCGTGTGTGGGAAGACGTTATCATTCAAGAGTTACTCTGGGACGAACTGATCGCTGAGTCTAAAGGGATATTTTACGGTAAGTCTGACATGCAAAACTTTATGTATGATCCAGACAAAGAGAAACCTCAAGGATTCAAACAGATCACTTGGAAGTATGCTCTGCGTCGTGGGATGCTCCAGCACTTCCTGATGGGCTTACAGGCAAGACAGGGCGTTTATTTTGACATTGATGCAGCGATAGCTCTACGTCAGAAATGTGATGACATGATGAAAGAGATCGCTGATCGTGTGGAACCACTGCTGCCACTGAAAGAAATTTCAGAGGCTCAGAAGCCTAAGTTCCCACAGAAACCGTTTAATACGGATGGCAGTATCTCTTCGCACGGCTACAGCTGGTTGAAGAACAAACTGGGATATCCGGTTAATGAAGCAGCTTTTGACTTCAAACCTGCACCTAAACGCGCCTTCAACAAAGATGGCAGTGTGAGTGCCACAGGTATTAAATGGTGTGAAGAAAGAGGTTGTACTGATCCTGAAAAACAGGCAGACTTCCTGAGGGCAGCACGGTCAGAGGAAGCACCTAAACCTCTGCCTGATGACTTAATGCAGCAGGCAATTAAGGATTTGCAGGATAAGAAAATGCCGGATTGCATGGTGCCCATGAGAATGAGTAACCAGATGGATATCAAGCGTTACCTGATCTCTGTAGGCTGGCAACCAACAATGTGGAGAACGAAAGACTTAACCCGTGACTACCACAAAAAACAGTTGTCGGATGCTGAAATTGATGCTAAAGTAAGGGAGTACATGGATGAACTGGAAACATCCGAGTATCGTACTCTGATCATCCGTGAACTAAACAAGGATGCACGATTCAAAATTTCAGAAGCGAAGTTCTTGAGTCGTAAGAACTCTCCGAGGGTTGAGCAGGAGGTGTTTGCTAAGTTCCGGCGTAAAGCGAGAGGGCTACCAACGTCCCCGCAGCTGAAAGATAACTTCGGTCATCTTTGCCCTAATCTTGCCAAACTGCAAGGAGAGATGGCAAAAGACATTATATTCTGGCTGTCGTTGCGTAACCGTAGGTCAGTAATTGATCCAATCAAGGAAGATAAAGTTGATACAGGTTTACTTAATCATCCGAGATTGAAAGTTGACCACCGTTTACCAGCAGAAAGCTCTGGTTTGACTAACACATCCAGACAGAAACATCGTGTGATTAATTGCTAGTTTCACGTTAAAAACCTGTTGAATTGCTGGAAAACCCTTAGAGCCTGAATACCACTGCGAGCCGCGAGGCAAAGCGACGGTTTGAAAAGTTTCAGGATTGGGCAATCAGCAGCTAAGTCTCTCAAGTAGAGAAAAGTTCAACGACTATCCCGCAAGGGAGTAGATTGTAAGCTATTGGCAATCGAAGCGGCAGGGTGTAGAATAACTTATACAGGAAGACATGGCCGTTGTCTTCTTGTGTTTGCTACATAAGATATAGTCTAAACTGCGGGGAAACTCGTAGAAGGAGTCTTACATGTTCATCGTTTACTTACTTACAAACTTAGATAAAGATACTTCTTTAGATGTGTAAGACGACACTTGAAGAGTAGCGATCTTCGAGTAATATAATTGTGCAAACTTCCCTAAACCTTCACCTAAAGTTGTGCTGGGGAAAGAGATGCGTGGTCTGTGTGGAGTACCTCCGGGCAAATATCAATTAGGTGTTGACGGATCCAACCTTGAGCAACTCATAGCGGCGTGGGGTGCTTGGGAATTCGATAACGGGGCATATTACAAGATTGTCTCATTTGGAGATTCCCATGAAGAAAATGCCAAAGCCTACTCTAAAGCCATAGGGCGCGAGGTTTCAAGGGGGGATGGTAAACCTATCAGTTATGGAATTTTATACGGGGCCCAGAAGGATAAGATTGCGGATATGCTAGATATTTCCCCAGATTTAGGACAAAATATTATAGATGCGTTCTGGGACAGTAACTTTGGTCTGAAAGGTCGTAAAGAGGCGCTTGAGAAATTTTGGGAGGCAACAGGTAAGAAATTTATCTACGCTTTCGACGGTCATGCTGTCTGGACACGCTCTAAACACTCCTTGTTGAATGCGTATCAGCAGAACGGGGGTGCTTCATTGTGTGATCTGGTAGGTTTACTGGTTCATCGCAATCTAACGACCTTGAAAATAGATGGTAAAACTTGGTATGATTTAGGCGTTCGTCGTATTATTTACTACCATAAACAACATTGTGGCTTCATGCAGTAATGCATGTCGAATAACCTCTTTAATTGACGGGAAAGCTAAGTTGACTTTTGCATCCGAATGGGGTAAGATTTCAATATGCCAACCCGCAGCGAAGACTAAAGAGGTGTAGTTAAAATGACTAGATCAACTGATTATCATGGATATACTGTGTTTGATGATGGAACAATACCTCTATCAAAACGTGATCATACTCCGATGTTTTGTTTTGATAATGGTAGGGGTTATCTCTGTGTAATCATGTTTATAGATGGGAAGCAATGCACGAAAGGTGTTCACCGCTTGGTTGCTGAATGCTTTGTACCGAATCCTGATCCTGAAAAATTTACCTATGTGAACCATAAAGACGGGAATAAGTACAACAATGCATACTGGAATCTGGAGTGGACAACTCAAGGCAAAAATATCAAACACGCTTATGATAATGACCTCAGAGTAAGGCCAGTTGGTGAGTATAACGCCAACGCTGTGCTAACAGAGGCTGAGGTGATAGAGATTTGTGAGCTGTTACAAAGTGGTTTAAGACAATGTGAAATAAGAGATCTTGGTTATCCTTATGGAACAGTCAGGGCCATTAAACAGAGAAGACAGTGGAAACATATCTCTAAAAACTACACCTGGTAGTCGCGTTCAGAGACTATCGAAAGCACAATGCCGATGTGGTGTTGGAAGTGAGTAGAGTAGGCCAGCAAGTGCGGTCCAAATGGGAGGGTTCCTGTGATAAATTATTGCAGGAATGTGAGATAGTCCGACCCACAGGGGAAACCTTGTGGCTTTGCACGTAAAGGTGCGGGGGAGCGTAACGAACTCCTTGAACATGTGGATGAATACCAGTATGAAATTCCAGATAACGGTATGTTTAAGACAGTTTATGAGTTTGATACTCTGGAAGAATTGGAAAAATTCAAAGCAGAGGAGGAAGCCAAAGGTCGTATCTTTACTGGCAACAAGTATAAAAAAGCCCGTAAAGATGAAAATGGTGAAGAAGTAGTTGACAGCGACGGTAAAACCGTGTATGACCCAATCATAAACGAAAACGGCAAATGCCAATTGATTCATTGCAAGGTTGGTGAAATGGTTATTAAGTGCTTCCATCAAGCATCCCGTATCATGAAAGTGCCTTTCCAAATCACAGGTGAAGGTTTGGTTGGACGAAATTGGTCGGAGTGCCATTGATAAATCAATAACTTACGTAACACGGGAGGGGGTATCCCCCTCCCTGATCAGGAGAGTTAGCCATGCCAGAACGTAAAACAATTTCGGTAGTATGCGTGTTTGCAGCAGGTGAAGAAGACGGTTATCCGCACCTGGAAGGTTTGTTTAAAGAAGGCAAGGAATACACACTTGTCTATCAGAAAGAGGAAGAAGTATTCCTCGTTAAAGATGATAAAGTTCCACTTGAATGGTGTGCTGAATACAACGGCGGTGGTCAGTGGACTGTCGAAGGTTTGGAACTGATTGCAGAATTTAAAGAACTCTAAAAGGGGCCACTAAAATGGAAGAATGTATCGTAGTAAAAGCTAAATTCGTCAATCCTAAGGCATTTTGGTTTACAGAAGGTGGTACTTACGTACTCCAGAAACCTCCTCATCTGTGCTATTTGATGGTCATAGATGATGATGGTGAATCATGGTACACAACTCCACAGCCTGACGGTACGTGGGAAGTGGTAGGCACTTACACTCACGCTGTATTCGAGAAGGTGGAAGAATGAAAGTCAAAGGTACAGAGCACATAGAACGGGCTGTAGAGGTCGAACTGGATGCCCGTGAAGTGGGTGAACTTATCGACCACACAGCAGAAGAAGTGCTCCTACATTCGATTCAGTGTCGTGCAATGCAACGTTTCTATGAACGGGTTGCAGGTTTTGAAGGATCTTTTTGTGTACGGCAACGGTATGAAGAAGATGGTGCACCTGTGTACCAATTGTGGGAAATTGATGCTGACTGGGACTACCACAACGATGTTGGCATCGATGAAAAAATAAAAGACTTGACAACAGAGGAGGTTGTAGAGTATACTTATCTCCGTGGTTGGGTAGAGAACGCAATATTCCAGTTAAGAATTCCAGTTGGAGAAGCCAAATGAAAATTACTATCAAAACAGACAAACTGAACGCTGATATCGCTTTTAAAGATTGCACAGCAGGTGCAATCTATGAAGCAGAAATGTGTGAAAATCCGATGGTTGCACTCTGCGAACAGATGGGTATCAAACTTACTAAAGAAGACCTTAATTATATCGAAGAAGCACCACAATGCTTCCGCTTCCGCGACGATAAAGGTGAGTTTGTATACTGCACTTTCGAAGAATTTGTTTTTGTAAAACCTGAACATTATTAACTATTGACAAGTGTAGCGGGGTTATGTATAATAACCCCGTTAACAAAAAAGGAGAGCTAAGATGAAAGCACAACGTATCAAAGCTAAAGTAAAACGTTTCTGCCTTGAAGAAGACTGTGCATTTTGTGATTGTGAACCAGGTGTCATCTATGATGCTATTATCAATCTGGATGACGATGATGATCCTCAACTGGGCAAAGAGTGTGTCCTGATCGATGGTCATGGTGACGATGTTTACTGCACAACAACAGAACTGGAAATCGTAGAAGAAGGCGAGGTCTACGAAACTACTTACACAGAACTCTCCGTAGCTTTTCAAGGTGCCACAAGATGAAAAAACTTTGGGATTTAGACATTTTCGAACTGACTGGGTTCGATGATTCATTTGGTGTTATTACGGTCCGTGATGGTGCGGCTGTGCTTAATCTTAACGGTCAGCAATTCCTGCTCGAAGATATGGCTCTGGTACGTTCAGATGACAATCCAAAAGCTGATCTGTTTGACCGTTTACAACCATTTAAATTCTGTAAAGGTTCAGAAGCAGACCTTGATTGTAAAGTCAACATGATGGTCACTCAACAAGGTCCGTACCTGGTAATCTGCACAGTCAAGAAAATGTGCAGCCTTAACGATCACGACCCACGGGCTAAAAACGATGTTATCATCCTCAAAGTGGGTGATGCAATGGAAGATTTAATGAATGCAACTGGAGGTACTGATGCGGATTGATTATGAAAATCTGAATCCTGAAGACTTCCTGAAGATCTTACGTCGCGTAATGAACTCGCAAAACGAGATCACACTGGAAGATGAATTACTCGCCTCTTACCTTGAAGAGGCGGGAGATGAGCTTCCAATCTATGCTGGTCCGGGGGGCATGTATACTTTGTGGCGCAAGGTAGATATTCTTGAAACAGGTAAAGACATGATTGTCTGGCACCTGATCAACAATGTTGGGGTCCCAGCATTTGATAAAGCAATTGCAGAATTTTATCAACTTGATGAAGGCTACCCAGTATGAAAAACTTAGCAGACCACGTATTTTGTAAAGGTGACAAAATCGTATTCGACGAATTAGGCCCTGGTGCTGGAGCATGTAACAACCTGACAGTGAATAAAGAGTACGAAGTTGTAACTCCAACTTATAAACACGCTCAGCTGTTTGGTATTGATGCCGAAATCTTACTGCCAGGTATGTTTGAAATTAAAGACGATGCAGGCGATCTTATCGTAGGTGTTCTGGGTGACGGCCTGTGGGGTTATGCTCGCCCAGTATGATACTGTACAAATAATCAGTATTGTTATTCCTGTGGGGAAGTGCTATAATGGTACTTCCCTTTAATACGTTGTTCAACTAATCGGAGATTTCCTATAATGGAACAAATGAACGATCAAGAAACGGTGGCAATGAACGTGCCAGACGAAGAACAACCTCAAGAAGCTGTATTCTTAGGGTTATCACGAGATCAGGTGGCATTACTGGCTGTTCTCTCTTCCTTCTTTTCCAACCTTACTGAAGTAATTAAGCAGCCAGATGCTGATCAACTATTTCAGGCGCTGGTGGAAGAAGAAAACTACAGACGCTTGGATTATGCTCTAGGGTGGGTAGCTCGTAACCGTGACGATATCCTCGCTCTGGTGGGCACAGCAAACTTCGCTTTAGGCCTGCTGGCTAAAGTGCAGGACACGCTTATCAAGGTTGGCTTCCAGGCTGGTGATCAGCAACAAGAAGCTACGGAGCAACCACAACAAACCGAAGGAGACAAACAATGAGCGTTGTACAAGAATTCAAAAACCCGATGAATCCCCGTGAAACTGTACTTATGGCCCACGGTATTATTAAACGGGTGAGTATTAAACCTATCAAAGGGGCTGATCCTGAAACAGGTATCAAAACCACTGTGTGGCAAGGTAAGAAAATAGAATCCTCGCATACTATTTCTCTTCTGGTCGCTGAAGTGGATGAGAACGACAAACTGCTTCAGGGCGGTGAAGAGATGTGGGTTAGCATGGGTGATAAACTTCTGAAACCAGGCCATCAAGATTCTGTTAGTATTAAGATTAATGACAAATGGGAAACTGTAGTACCTGGCTGGATTGTTAACATCCCGCTTAAATCCAACGAGTACAACGGTAAAACCTATTACAAAGGATCTCTGGCTAAAATTGTTGTGTTAGGGGCCGGTGAAGTACCTGCAAGTGCTCCTAAAGCGCAGCAGAAAGGCCAACAACAGCCTAAACAGGGTCAGGGGAAGCAACCACAAGGCAACCAGCAAAAACCTGCTCAGAAAAGGGCTAGTGACGTTTTACGCATCTATGGCACTATCACAGCTATTGATGGTAAATCGGTAACCGTTGATGATCAGAAGATCGGTGTTGGTGTGATGGTAGTCAACAACCCAAATCAGTTGAAAGAACTGGTTGTGGGTGGTCGTGTTGCAGCCGTATGTGATACAGCAGGTAATGTCCTAAGCGGGTTTAAAGCATATCCACCGCTGGAAAATAAAACACCTCGTAAATCAACCTATGACCCTATTGGTGTGAGCACTGGTCACGCTCTTAATGCAATGCAAATCCTTCTGGATCGTGGACTAAACCCAGGGAGTACGACAGATTTAGGTATCGCAATGCAACTCCACACCTTGACAATTGAACTCAAAATGGAGTATGCTAAGGCAACAGGCAATGAGGAGGATGCCGTTGGGGCAACTGTAGGTAATGCGGTACTTAACGCATGTCGTCGTGTTAACATCAACAACCTACAGAATCTTGATTGTCTGTTCAAAGATATCAAAGCTGAAGCCAATAACGTTCTGGTAAATCTGGCTGAACCTTTGTATAAGTGGATCAAAACTGGTAGCACAACCGCTGTTCCTAACCAGGAAGCCAAACCAGAGCCTGTACCGGAACAGAAGCCAGAACCACAGCCGGAGCCTCAGCAGAATACTGTAGATGCTCCACCAGTGGAAGAGGATGAACCTAACCCAGCAGAATGGGATTTTGAAGACGTACCATTCTGATATTACACCTTGACAATAAGATTTAGCTTTGGTATATATACTACAGGCACATTAAAAGTTAAGGAGTTTTAGCCATGTTCAACGAAGAAAACTGGGATGTGTAACGATAAGGCCACCTTCGGGTGGCCTTTTTTATTGACAAGAGAAAAGTTTTAGGCTATAATTTGCCCACTAAGGGAGAAGAGGGCAACCACTATGATTAAACAAGACATTATCAAAGCGCGTGAAGAATTGGCAGCGAAGGAAGCTCTTGATCGGGGTTATCGCTTTGCACAGACTTATAAAACTATTCGCTCAGCACTGGCTGTTATGGTCAACGGACAACCGGAAGTGATGAAAAACAATATCAACATTAAAATTACTGAGTACACAATTTGCAGGTTAGAAAGTTTAGGCATCACTGTTCGTGATTATGCTTTCAAAATCTTGTTCCGTCTGGAACGCTTGGGGGGTTACTGATGAAAAAGTTCGTTGGCAAGGTGGTGGCTATAGATGTGGACCTCACGTTTGTTGATTCTGGTCGTGCATGGTTAGACTGGTGTCAGAAAAGGACTGGTCTGCCTATTAACGTCTTTCTGCCACCACAGAATCCACAGATGCGTTTTTATTACGATCTGACTAAATACTTCCCAGCTTGCTTTAAAAGCGATCTGAGACTCTTCTGGAAGTTAGGTAATATCTATGACAACCTTGAGCCATTACCTGATGCTGTGGACACTATCAAGTGGTTGCATAATGAAGGAGCTATCATCTGGTTTTTAACTGGATCTTTGAGTCATGAACAACATGTCAATAAATTCGATTTCCTCAACAAATGGTGTCCTTTCCTAGAGCTAAAATGGGGAGGCCAGGGCAACAGGTACGAAAACGAGCTGATCCGTGTAAACGACATGCACGAGAAAGTTAATTTTGCGTGGGACGTGCTCATAGATGACCGTATAGATGCGTTTCCTCCTCGGGAAGACTCTCACACTGGAAGTACAATCCTGATGGACACCCCTTATGATCAGGCCTGTACAGATTGGACGCGTGTTGACACTGTTGTCAACGGTTGGGGTGATAAAATGAAAGATCACCTTGAATGGGTTTTAGCCTGATACTTTCCTACAAAGCAGAGGTACACAGCATGTGCAAATGCAAATCTTACAATACGAAAGTGAAGGGTGCTAAGCACCCTAATGTTATTCTGGAAGTTCCTAAACATCTTCGTACAAAACGAGTAGATGATGGGACTGAACAGCGTACTATTGCTGTTGATAAATGCATGGCTAAACGCCTGGTTAGTCTGTGGGCAGCAGGTTTGCAAACTATGAACTGTTGCTGTGGTCACAACAAGTTTATGCCTACGATAATTATCCCAGATGATGCTTGTCTGGAAGATTATTTTAAAATTCTTGATCGTTATGAGCAAACTTGTGTTGCACAGTGGCGTAAGTTCAAAGGTGAGTTTAGTTTGTTCTACTATATTAAGGTAGATTCAGCTATATTTTGTATCTCTGATTGTTACCGCATCAATCATTTCACCTCTATAGAGTTTTTGAAAGATCTTGAAAACGAATTGAAAATTGTGTTAGACTACCTGTATAAACACGAAGAAGAGTACAGGGATCGCTAAAAAGGGTTGACACCGGAAAATTATGGTGTATAATGCAAGCACATAACCAACAGAGAGTGACTAAGGAACAGAGAATGAGTATTCAAGAACATGCAGCACATATGTGTCATATGATCACAACGCATTACCCTCAACAAATGGCATCGGACTTGCGTCTGATCGAAATCCATTCTCGCTTTGCACAGATTGTGGAAGAACCTGTCTACTATTCTGGCGTATACGGTGAACGTGCATTCGATGCTGCTTGTAACGATTTTGTAGACTGGGAAGATGCACTTTGCTACCAAAGTTAAAATGGTCTATAGGGGTTCATAAAAAATGATTTACCCAGTACCTAAACTAATCCCTGTGAATGACAATGATTCTCGCTTTCAGGTAATGATTGCAGGTATCCTTGTCACTGGCAAAATCGATAGCTACGTGTTCAACGGTGAACGTTTTAAAGAACACTCTATCGAATGGAACGGTTATGACTATAACGTCTACTTCAATGAAAACGGGGAGATGTACTTCGACGAAGCAGAAATGCTGTTAGGTATTGCAGGTGTCATCAAACCTAAAGATGTAGAATTCGCTGAGGGAGAATGCGATGATTGCGGCGACTATTGCGTCTGCGATATCCACTTACCTTCAGGGGAAACTATCTATTTTGAAACACATTTCGGTAATACGAACTTCCCTAACGATTGGGAAGAATTCTTCGAGATTGTGGAAAGAGAAAGAGAAGTGTTAAGAAGCCGTCGCTAACTTAGTGCAGTAATTTTCATTTATTGCTATTGACAACTGTGCGGGAGAGTGTTATACTTTCCCTAAGAAGAAGGAGAGAGAGCTATGACAACTGTAAACCTTATGGCTATCAAATGTCACCACACACTGTATGGGCGTGTCTTCGAAACTGTACTTGGTAACCTGTATATTCAAAACGGGTCTTGCTACAGCCAACTTAACATACCACACATCGAAGCCCACAGTATAGCAGAGCCAGATTTAGGTTGCTGGTTTATTCCTGTAGAGTGCAATTTGTGAGGTGTCTCTTATGGCTACTGCAATGTGTGTATCAACACAGCATGACAAATGGGAACTCTTTGAAGAGTACGAGGTCATTGGTGAGCCAAATGAGTTCACTACACTAGTAAAGGCCCGTGATGGTGAAACATGGTGGTTCCATGAGAGCTGTGATTACCCTGGTTACCACTTCGCACGTACTTCGACTGGCAAATATATTTACCTGTTGTTGGAGGGCTGATATGGAAAACCGTACACATCCGCTCTATCTTCGAGAACGTAATAGTATTGCTATGGTACTATGTGATATCTTCGGTGTTTCAGATCCGTATGATACTCACAATATGTGGGAAACAGCACGACTTCTGTTCCCAACACCAGTGATTGTAGCTATCTCAAAGAACGGGCTGGTAAAAAGAGCATGGGATAAGTTTGGACAGTCTTATGTCTGGGCTGACCAGTTGGGTTGCTGGTTCGAAGAAAGAAACCCTGTCAGCCTGAACAATGAACGTATGCGGGGCATTGATATCATCACTGGTAAGAACATTCGCCTGAAGGGTGAGATTGTTTTCTGGCTTCCGCAGTAACCTAGTGGAATAAGGAGTGTACTATGTTCGAGCTTAAATCTTGCACAATCGTAGCACCAGGGGATCGTATCCGTATCCCAGGCCGTCACGAAATCCTACAGGTTAAAAGCATCGAGTCTGTAGGTAACCGTGTTCTTCTGTTCACTTTTGAAAACGGATATCAGTTGTACATGAGAATGAAAAGTAAAGTGTACATTGACAGGAGTGCTAAAGAATGAATGAAGTATGGGAAATCTGTGTAGACGTGGCAGGAATCACGCTTATAGGTGCTCTGGTTATTGCTCTGGCGCTGGTAGGATATAAGATGACACTTCTGCCTTTCCTGGAAGCATTCAGTCTGTGTCATTGCTGGCGTAAAGCATATGGCCCACAACCTGTAAGAGATTGGTTCACTCTGTATCGTATTGCACTATCTTACACGTTTGATCATTCACGCTTAAGCTGCATTGAAAACTACCATGCTGATGGTTGGTGGTGGGCAGGATTATTCAGATGGGAGGTGACAAAGGTAACTCCAAAACGAATGATTAAAAAAGATTGATATTTTAGAATCCTAAAACTTCCAGGAGACGGTAATCATACCCTCCTGGATTTTTATATGATATTTGTAAGTCCTTGATATTTGTAGAAAATTAGAAACTTAGGAAATTAGGAGCGTACGAAAATGGATTTTTTAAAAGCATAAGCAATCCTTTAGCAAATTAGCCAAATAGATTTTAGCCTATTACTATTATGTATGCATGTATTTGCATATGCATTGCACATATATCCCCACATCTTTTCTAACATTTCCACACGGTTCTCGACTGACCTGCCAATCTCCCCCACAACTTCCCCCAGCAATTTCCTTAAGTACTCGATCTGTTTTTCAAAATCGAAATCAGATTCTGAAAATCTCGACAGTCTTTCTCCTCGGTTCTCGATAGGTTTTTTATTTTCGATTTCGGATTCTGGATCTCAATTGGGTTCTCGCCAGGCCTGCGCCTTAGGCACGAAAGCACTTTTTTATTTTTGAAAGTGGATTTTGAATTTCTATATAGAAAAAATTTACCCCCTACCATTTTCGGTAGATAGTCACGGTACGTAATTAGCCTGCTAACTAAATTTTAGATAGTTTCATGAGTGATTATCACTGTTACTATAAATTGCCGTAACTATTAATCACCGTGCGTTATTACTTTAGTTGCACTGTGTAACTATAAATCACGGGCCGTTATTATTTCTATAGAAAACTATTACTAACCGTGCGTTATTATCTTGATTTGCTTAGGTTACTATCAATCACCGTAAGTAACTATTTTTAAAATGATAATCATTCTCAAAATATATTACGTGCATCCCCGGTGATTGTCTCCCGGCCCCTGGTGCCCCGGCTTGATTATATAATAACAGATCCGGCCCCCATGTCAACAGCTTTTTCGAAAAATATTGGTTACAACATTCCCGCCCCTACCTGACGGGCCATCACGACCGTGATCTTGTCCGGCACTTGCGCCCCAGTCGGTCCGGCTTGCAATCCGGTTAGGGGTGTGCTATATATTTTATTGGTAAATAATTATCAAAGAGGTGGAACATGTTGGACCTAACTACACACAACAAGAACAGCGCGACGGGGATCCGTTACGTCACTGTACAGCATACTCCAGGGATTGCCCCTTACCTGGTCCAAGTGTACCGCGCCACACTTGAAAAGGTTGCAGGTCATCCGCTCCCTGGTGAGTACTTCAACAACCGAGGCACTCACCTGAAAAGTGGTTTTAATGATGTTAAATCTGCTTACCTGTACCTGGTGGACTTCCTGGGCCGTCTGGGGATCGAAGCGTAGGCATCTGGTATTATTGGCGACCTGGACCAGGTGGAACAGGCCAATTTTAAAGAGGTAGGATTGCCGGAAGTGGTGACTGTTACAGCTCGCCAACGTTCGACAAAACAGCAGGCCGTTTTCCGTGCTAATGTTATGCTAAATTGCGGCGGTCGTTGTGTGGTAACTGGTAGTAAGGAAGGGATCGAGGCCGCCCACATCCAGGACCTTAAAGCAGGTGGCGACTATGCCACAGCGAACGGGATCATGCTGGAGCGTGGATTGCATTACCTCTTTGATCGTGGTCTTATGGCTATCGATCCGGTCACGCTAAAAGTGCATTTTGCACCAGGTTGCAACCATTACGCAGCTAAAATATTTGAGGGGGCAAGGTTAGCCAACACACTCCAACCACTGGACCGCCACGCCCTAGCGTTCAAATGGTCACTATTTAAAGTGTGATATATCTCAAAGTTTTTTCATTTTGCTATTGCACTGGTTAGGGCGGGAGGTATTCTATAGATGAAAGGAAGCAATAAGGGAAACGGAAAACAAAACACCAAGCCGTAAGGCAGGAGGAAAATAAAATGAAAGGCATGGTTAACAACAACGTCAAAGAAAGAGAAATTATCGTTAACGGTCGCGAAATTGATGATAAACGTCGTAAAGCTATGCGTGACGCGCTTGTAAACTGGTTGGATTATGAAAAAATGATGGTAATGGCAGCGGGTGCCGCAGCTGGTGAATTTAACCACAAATAACTACAGGGTGAAATAATTATGTTAGCTTACAACCTCCCAGGTCGCCGCCGTACAGTTGCCGACCAGGTAACAGCAAAGGCAGACGTAACAATCAACAACGGGCAAGGCCTTTACAAGTTTAAACGGGGAAACAGTTATACAATCCAATTTCTTAATCGTTGTGCTTTAACACCTGGTCAGATCAACCATTGGTTTAAAGCTAAAAAATTTTAAAAAATTGGTTGACACCACACAATAATCTGACAATCTTAACAGTGAAAGCAGTACACAAGATTAACAAAACATGAGGAGTAAATATTATGAACGCTTTTAATACTGACTTCGATTTTACTGGTCTGGAAGAAGTCCGCGATCTTCGTAACTGCCGCCGCGAAAACGGTTTTTATAAATCTTTGGACCTGGTGGCACTGGATCACAAAATGGACCTGGAAGAAGTAGCAACAATTCGTTTTTACCAGGCGCCGCGCGGTAACACTGTTTACTGTGTAGTATGGGTGCATGAAGCAGGGCACGAATTTTATGCTACTGCTGGCGGTAAAGCTGGGGGCTATGGTTACGACAAAGAAGAGGCCGCACTACGTGAAGCGATTGAGGCAATGGGTGTAAAAGCTGGTGATTATGCTTACCCTGAAAAATTTTTAATCGGCCTTGCTCGCTATTTCGGATATGAAAAAGCTAAAGTGATTGAAGCACACGCATAAGCTGCCTTTTAGATGGCCTCCCTGGTGGGGCCATCGATAAAGGTTACTAATGTAATAATAACGAGAGGTGACTACCATGCGCGACGTTTACAAAGATGAAGAGATCGGCCTTGCTAACCATTTCGAACAAGAAGCTAAAGCAAACGGCCCGACACAAAAGGAGAAAGATTTAGCCCGTGCCCTGGATGATATGGCAAGCAAGGCGTATGGGTATCAAAAAGAAGCTAAAGATCTTCGTTATCGTGAAGCTGAGGCCCAGCGCAAGGCCGCTACAGCGTATAAACAAGGCTTCGATCAAGCTACTTTAAACAATGTTGCAACTATTCGCCATATGAATTACGAAATTACTGGATTAAAAGGAGAAGTGACGAAAAAAGAAAAAGAAAATAAAGAGTTGAGGGAAGAAAACGAGCAATTAAGCCAGGTTGTAAATAGCGTGCCTGAATTACTGCAACAAATGAAAGAAGCAACAAATATAATATTTAGTTTAAGAGAGGAAAGAGAGTATATACTTGAAAAAGCTAACATGTTTAAAAATAATCTCATAAAAGAAAGAAAGGATAAAGAAGAAATAGAGGAATTATTAAACATAGCATTAAACGAAAAAGAAGAGATGAAAAATAAATTAAATGACTATGAGCGCCGTTTTAGACTGATTGCAGGGTGTGCGGATCTTGATCGCAAGCTACCGGGCAACAAAAATAAATAGTCTATTTTTCAAGCCCCCTATTGACACGGGGGGCTTTATAAAGTATGATTAGTTAGAAAGGTTAGAAACAGGAGGGTAAAATCATGAAACACTTGCCACGCTGGATCCGCTTCGTTAATGAGCTTGCGGCAGATGAAAAAATCCAGGCCATGCATAAAGATAACCGTGAACGCCGTGCGGCTTTACGGGATTATCGCCGCATGTTGGTAGAGATGGCTAATAAAAACGGTGTTCTTAAACCGTTCCGTAGAGTGATCCACCCGGTTGCTATGGAAGCGCCTAAAGTGGCAAACGTTCCAGAAGTCTATAAAATGAATGATCGCGCCGCTAAAAAAGAGGCTATGAGGGAAGCTATAAACCGTAAATTCAACGGTAGTGCTTTAATGGCGGATCTGACTTACACAATGACTACTCTGTGTAAGGCTGCAACGGGGGAAAGGGTAAAAATTAACGAAGAATTTAACGAGATCCTTTCTGAGTTGCGAGAAGAAGAAGCCCAACAGATGAGAGAGGAAAGAGAAAGAGAGCGTAAAGAGTTCGAAAAATTCAGACAAGAAGCTGACGAATTGTTACAGGGGTGCGATACTGTAAAAGATATCGATAAAGATTTATCGCCTAAAGCTATTAATCAGCGGATCAACAGCTGCAAAAATAAAAAAGATCTTGATGATTTGTTAGATAGCCTCGACGCTTTAGGTTGTGATTATGATTTCTTAGATGACAAGATTAATAAAAAATACCGTGAATTTTCGGGTTATCGTGTCAACCGGATTTAACATATTAGAATAGCTGCCCCTGGAGGATCCGATCCGTGCATGGTCCGGGGTGTGCCAGATAAACGCCACCATTACGCCGCTACGCCTGTTTTGAAGGTGTGGCGGTGTAGTTGCACCTCTTTGTAAAATATCCCGCCACAATGCCGATTTGATACCTTATTTTTGATGCGCTCAAATAATGACCAATCAATCACTCCCACCATGATTTTTTCTTGCAATCCTCCAATGCATGACTACAATGACAATTGAAAGCAGTAAACAACCACACAATAACGAGAGGTATCATTATGGACATTATCGCGGCAATCATTGTAGGCTATGCTTTCTTTTTGCTGGGCTTGCACCTGGCGGCAGTGATTAAAGGTCTGATCGATTTCTTTAAAAAAGATGAAAAATAGAGTTGACAGGTAAGAGAAAACAAGTATACTTAACCATGAAAGCAGTAAACAAGATTAATAAAACACAGGAGAAAAGATCATGAAAAACTATTCTCGCCACCTGATCCGTCGCGATGTTATGATTATGGCACTAGGTTACCTGGTTATGTTGGCTTTTCGTGTAATGCTGTAAAATAAATTAAAAAATTAGTTGACACAGTAGCAAAAATAAGTAAACTTAAAACTGAAAGAAGTAATTAGTAAATCACAAAGAGGAAAATATCATGAAACGCATCAATAAGGCTATGGCTGACGCAATCCGTGCTTATGTAGTTGACAGCTTAAACTTTGATGACATGGAACACGACAACGACGCTGAGGAACTGAAAGCACGCTTTGAAGCTGAACATTTCGACGGCTATTATATCCGTCGCTTCAACGGCAACCGCGTAAAAGCAATGGCTGATTGGTTGGCTGGTCTTCCTAGCGGTGTTGACATTGATTTCTGCAATGATGACATTTTAAACCGCCTGCGTGAGTTCGGAATCATTGACGAAAAAACTAAAGAAGACACTAAAGATCGTTACATTGAAGAATGGTTTGAACTGATGGCGCGGTTTTATGTGGAACTAGCATACAAATAAAATAGTTTGCTTTTAGATGGTCGGGGGGTTGACACCAGGCCATCAATAAAGTAAACTACTCACAGTAAGAAGTAACAGCAAAGGAGAAAACATTATGAACGCCAATGTTGAAATGATTGCACGTCGCGCCGCCCTGGTTGCAGCTATCGAACAACTAAACAATAAAATCGAAAACTTCGAAATTGATCCAGATGACTACGAAGATGATTATAACGATGTACTTGATGAAGGCGGTGCGGTAGTAGTGGGCGGTTGTGAATTTTTCCCGTCTAGAATACTTCGGGAACTGGATCCGATTGCTTATCGCTGCGGATTGAATGACTATGTAGACAGCATTGACCTAAGCGATGACGCTAACTATTGCGATTTGTGTGATGAACTGGCGGATCTTGAGGCAGAATTAGAAGAAGTAGAAGAAGCGTTGCGTAACTGAGTTGCCTTTTAGATGGCCTCCCTGGCGGGGCCATCCATAAAGATAATTTGGTGTAACCATAGATGAAGGAGTCACACATATGGCTAAATTAATCAATTTCAAAGCTGTGGACCTGGTAAAAGCTGATTGGTACTATACGAACGGTCGGGCTGTATGGTGGCGCGAGGGAGGCACTGAGGGTAAAGTAAAAGCACGTATGATTAAAGGTTACCATTTGGATCGCCCAGTGATCCGCATCAATGGGAAATTGGTCGCTTTTATGCGTATTAAAGCGGTTGATGACATTGAAAAAATCTTGAACGTGTACTACTTTAAAATGTTAGGGTAAGACAACAGGCGGGGCCGGACTCACGGCCCCTTTATCGGACCGCCAACCAGGAGGGGCGGACCAGCTAACAACGAAGAGGAAAATTTATGGATCTCATGACGTGCATACTTGCAGCGATTGCAATCGGTGTAGTATGGAACAAAATAAGAAATCAAAATTATTACGCTAAATGCCAGGCCTTCCAGGTGAATCCGTGGGATATTGATCCGGGTGCTGACTATGTTATCAAGTACCAGGACCGACACGGGAAACAGTATGTAACGCCGTCGCCGATCCCGGCTTACCATTTGCTGGAATACACAGACAAGATAAAAAGGTCGGGTTATTTAGTGATCGACCTGTGGGGCCGCCACGGTGACGCGAAAAAATTTATCAAAACAGTAGCGGCAAATATTGCAGCACAAGAAAACGACGATAACGAGTAACAGGAGCGCCGATTATGAACATGGTAAACTTTGAAAAAATTACTAAACGCAATCATTTATCTGATGAATTACCTGAGCGCCGCCAGCGTAACAACAAATTGAATAAACCGCGTCGTTTTGGTAAATTATGGCGCAACTATTACGACCGTAATTTACGCCACCTGTTGCTTGAACGTGAACGCCAACAAATGAAGTATGCAGCACGGCAGGAACGAATGAAAGCAGACGAATTTTAACCGATAGGCCCCTGGTGGGGCCTTTCTTTGTTTATAACGTGGTGTAATCGATTTTGAGCAGCCTAAATCGCTCTCTGACGACCTTAACCACCTCGACCCTAGCAAGCGCATTACTTTTATGACCACCCCGCTAGAGGTTCTCTCATGGGCCCAAAAAATTTCTAAAAATATTTCTTGACATGTTCTTCCATTTGCCCCATAGTTTAGTCAAGGAAAAGAATCACGGGAGGAAAATAAAATGGTCTATTGTGATTATGCCAATGATGCACGGGGCCACTACGAAAAAGGCCGTTATTATGACCTGAGCGAAATTATCGATAACGAAGATTATTACATTGATAACAATGATAATCATCTGGTCGTTATCCATCGCGTAGTCGATCCGGTGTGCTTCGTAGACATTAGCCCAATCGTGGCACGCTTTGAAATTATGGTGTTGGAGGCTTGATCATGTTACTTGAAATGCTGAATCATCCTGCTATCTTTATGGGCCTGGTCTTTGTAGTTGTCTGCCTGGTAGTCGGTTTTATCTTGAGCAACAAAGGGATGTAAAAATTTAAAAAACTATGAAAAAGGTGTTGACACGGCCCCCCGGTTTGGTATTCTATAGTCAAAGGAAGAAGTAGGAAGGAAACAAAAAGGAAAGTTTCAGGAGCGGGGAAAGAAGGTTGAGGGAATGACTTGAGGCACTGCCAACCGAAGGAACGAGAGAGCGAGGAGTCGCCTTAAAAGATACTCAAAAGAAGTAAAAAAAGAGGTTGACAAGGTAACACAAAGCAGTAAAATAAAGTTGAAAGGAAAGAGAGCAGGAAGCGAAAGGACCGGATAAACCGGGGGAAGCTGAAAGAAAACGAGGAAAATAAAATGAAACGCAACTACTACAAACCTGATGAATACAAAAACTACGAAGATTTCATCGAAGAAATGTTAAAAGGTCTGAATAATAAAAAATAAGGATGCAGATATGAAAAACAAAGAAAAGCCTGAGGATGACAAATTTACCTGGCGCGAAATTTTAAACATCTGGTACATAATCTACGGGCAACACTATAAACACAGAGGAGGGAGGTTATAAACCTCCCACCACAAAGAAAGAAACAACTAAGCGAGGAAAATAAAATGAGCAACGTTATCAAGTTCCCCATGAATCGTGTTAAACCATCTAAAGGTGTGATTAATTTTGATAATAAAGTTTACCGCATGGCCTGGATCGTTAGAAACAGCGACAATAAGGGCGATATCTGGGTAGAGGCATTCAGGCGGGAGGTTGATGCTATTTTTTCAAGAAGTGTAAGGGGAGGTCGGATCATTAGAGGATTTTTCAAAGCGGCCCCGGAAGAAGTTTAAAAAAGGTTGACAAATTAGAAAAAGCAAGTAAACTAACAATCAAAAGAAGTAAGAATCTAAAAGAGGAACAATCATGAAACATATCAACGTGGTAAACCTGAAAAAAGCTGGTAAAATTGCAATTCTGGTAGAAGGTGTTGAAGCCTATCGTTGCGACTACGAAGACTATAAAGATGCATTAGCTTTCCTCCTGGACGTGGCACACCACAACAATTTAGACTATGAAGCCGTCGAGGCAGCCGAAAGAATTATGGCAATTGCCGCATGAGTTAGCTTTTAGATGGTCCGCGATGTGAGTCCCACAAAGGCCTGTGGCTCTGAGATGTGAAAGCGGATCATCAATAAAGAGGACTCAACCAGAAGAAAGAAGAGGTAACATCATGGATCTTATGAATGCAGTTGCAACGTTTGACTATAAAAACTTTTTGATGTAGTCATGATTGAAAAACCAGTCAACGCCCGGATGCCTGTGGGCGGTTACGGTAAAAAATTGCCGACTAACTGGATGATCAACTTTGAGGGCCGGATGCGCCGCGTCTATGTTGATATCTGGGGCAACTCTGGACACGGTTATATCATGGTGAAAGGCCGTAAACTTACTATCATGTAACATGATTTCAACCAGGGCCGGACTCCCGGCCCTATCATCAACCAACAAGAGGAAACAAAAATGAAAGACAAGCCTCGACCTTGTAGCAGCGATACAGTGTACCGTTTTATAACATGGTGCGAGATCCTGGCAATTGAAACACTTATAGGTATTGGCATTTACTTTATAGCGATCTATAATTGACGCAGAAGGAAACAACCATGAGGAATAAAAACAATGAGAATCATAGACCTGTTAAACCGTATGCCGGACGTCAACGAGATGGCCCCCGCTATGAACGAAGTTGATCAAGAAGTTGCCGAAAAAGCGGCCCGTAAAATTAAATGCCGTGGGGCCGCTATCGGTGCGGTGCTTTTTGGTCTGGCGTATGCCAATATCGATTGGGTGTATAACATTTTCCACAATGCACCGATTAAAATTATGTTGGCCTGGATCGTTTGCTATGTGTGCGGTGAGTACATTTATCCGGTCGCCAAAAAATTGGCCCCGTGGGCCGTCCTGGGTGCGGTGATCTATTATGTTGCACCTGTAATTATTGCAATCGTAAAACATTATTTTTGAGGGTAACCCGCAATGCACATCTTGATCGGGCTTGCTGCCCTGGCCGTCTGGTTTATTGGGATCATCGGAATTGGTGTAAGCTGGAAGGTTTTCGGTGTAGCTGGCGACAAGCATGATGGTAAAAGATAACAACGTGAAACTGTTATGAAGGGCCGCAAATCAGCGGCCTTTTTATGGCCTTGCCTCCTGTGTTTAAAATCCTCCCTGTAAGCCCCGCCATCGAGATTTACCCTCAAGATATGCAAGTGTAAAGCCCCCACCATTCCAGGCCGTTGCAGGCCCCGCCAGGTGCCTAAAAATCGATTTTTACGCTTCCACTATTGCCAACCTTCAAAGCGATCCAGATTTAAAAGTGTTGCCCCTGCAAAATGAGAATAGTTATCATCTTATAAATTTTTCTTGCAATGTGGTCTGTTGTGTGTATACTTATTTTTGAAAGGGGAATACCCCCACCAACAACAAAGGAGTTAAAATTATGTTCCCGAACTTATTCCTTGGTGCAACTGTTCGCTTCGAAGCTCGTTATTTGCAGGCGGGTATGATTATAATCCGAAATGATCGCCCGTTGAAATTAACTAGGGTAGAATATAACGAAGGCCAGGCCCCTGGCGAGGAAACTGTAGACTACTTCTTCATGTATGCGGATGAAGATCCAGACGATAACACTGGCGAATGGTTTAACTTCTTCCTGCCGGACGAAATGATCAACGTGCTTTATTATCCTGGTAACCGTTATCCGCTACATGCGCTATTCTAAAAAAATCTTCATAAAGGCTTGCAATATGCAGGCCTTTTTCCTATTATGAAGGTGAAGAAAGAAGTAAGGCCAACAACCAGAGGAGTAACAAATCATGGGCATGGGAAGAGATAAACGTAAAGCGGCGAAAGCAAGAAAAGCGGCAGCAAAGGCCGCACCTGTAAAGGTTGTACCATATGAGCATATCAATATTAACAACCTGAAAGTAGTGAACAATCCAGCCCCAGTGGATGAATTCAATGATGCAGATTGGAGGGCTGTAGCGAGAATGGTAATCCGGCTTAACCGCCTTGCCAAAGAAGCATAAAAAATTAAAAAAACAGTTGACACAAGGTACGAAAAACCTATAATTAAATTAAAAGAAGTATTTAAGACCAGCAAAGAGAAAGAGGTGAACATCATGAAAATGGTAAACGTTGCAGGCATTGAAAACGTTAAAATGCAGAAAAATACTCCCGCGAATGTTCTGAAAAAAGCCCTGAGCATTCTGGAAGCACATAAGGCGAAAGCAGTACACCCTGTTAAATTAAATTGTGGTTACGGTTATAAATACAATATCAACCCAGATTGGAGGCTGTTAAATAGCGACAGTGAGTTTAAAAATTGGTTAATCTGCCATCACACTGAGTACAACAAGTTGGTAGGCTTGAAAGATAGCCATAAGTGAAAGGAGGTAGTTGTGTTCAACGAAGAAAACTGGGATGTGTAACGACAAGGCCCCTGAGAAGGGGCCTTAATTTTATAAAAATAAAAGCTGAAAAGTGTTGACACCTTGCCGGGATAATGTATTATTAAATTAAAAGAAGTATTAAACCACTTGAAAGAGGAAAAAATCATGAAAGCGTTCAAATATGTTTTAGCTGCCCTGGCGATGGTTATCGGTGCAAATGCAAACGCTGGCGGTTTTAGGATTGAAGCCCCTGAGCATATCAATCCCGTCTACGTGAAAGAAATTTTAATGAATTGCGCCGGGGAAGTGGTTGCCCCTATGGTCGCCTTTAATCCTGATGCAGATATCAAAGAAAAGGCGGCTTGGTTGAAAAAAGCGGATCGTAATTGTGCAAACGATGTTAAATATGTTATCCAGGAGGCATTAAAAGAAGTAGTGATCCGTGACCATGTTCATAAAGGGGAAAAAGGTAATTTGGTTTTTGACAACGGGGCCAACCTGGTTGATGATAACGGCGAATTAATTTTCAAAGAAAAAGAGGAAGTTATAGAGGAAAATAAAGCCGGTTTTAACAAAATGGTAAAAGGTTATGGCATGAATGGTTATGAGGATGCCGCCGCGAATTTTAAAGACCTCTACAACCTTGCGTTAGACAATCCGGCAATGGCTAACAAAATCCGCAACATGATGAAATAAAGTATTGACATGCAGCCAGGTTGTTGTAATATGTAAATAAAAGAAGTACCCCACCAATCAGAAGGAGTAAAAATCATGAAACGGGAACTGAAAAAAGTCAACAACCTGGTAAATGTTGCAATCCGCGAACGCGAAAATGCCCTAGACCTCCTCCCCGATGACGATATGGACGAAGAGGCAGCGGAAAAAGCCGTCTACCTGGCTAAAAATCTTGAAAATTTCGACATGCACGAATTGTTAAAAATGGCCCTGTAAGGCAGGGCCTTAAGTCCAATAAGAAAAGAGGAGTAAAGATTATGATCATCGTTGACAGCAAAGCGTTTAACCAGGCTAAAGAAAACAACCCGCACGCTAACCACTTTATCTATTTTCGCCCTGATTATATCGTTTCTTGCTACGAATATGATAATGCTGAAGATTTTTTAATCTTCAAAATGGAAAAATACTACCACGACCGCCACGGCCTGATCGGGGTACTGATGGACCGGAACGGGAAAACTATTTACCGGAATGATAACTAGGGTTACCATCATGGCAGAAGTAATTTTTATTATCCATATAGCATTGATTTGTATTTTCGGCATCGTCTGCCGTTACCTTATCGGAAAGTATTTGTAAAGGATGTGGTGACTGGTTGCGACCTAGGATCGCAATATCGAAAAGCAGAAGAGTAGAAATTGTGTAAATACCAATATTGGGGCTTGCAATACAGGCCCCGGAGTATTAAACTAACCATAAAGAACAAAAAGAGAGGAGTGATTATTATGTTTATCCCAGCAAACGATTTATTCTTCTTTGACGGCATGATCGACAATGGCGCGGTGATGGTTGAGATTGCCAATAAAAACGGCGGCCAGGTGATGGCATTCCGCGATGACCATGATCATGATCGTTGGTTAGAGGTAGAGATCCAGAAGGTTGACGAAAAAAGTTATCTGGTGATGTACCGCCTCTATGAGGACGGTCGCCAGGAGGCAGGGGATCAGGCTATTTTCCCACACTATCTAGTCCAGGGGGCGATCATCGCTTTCGTGAACGATGTTTTCCCTGTTGGAGAATAACCGACTATACCGGAAAGCTACAAATCAAAAATAACCTATCTAATCGCCACACAGGCGGGATAAACCTGGGGAGGCCTTGCAAGTGCATGGCCTCTTTTTTCATGCTCTTAAAACGCTTCCTGTTGCGTTTCCTGTGGCGGTCTGGTCGAGAAAAAAAATCATCACTTTTCACAAAAACTGTTGACATGACCTTCTAGAATGTTATTCTATAGTTGAAGGGAGAGATAAGGAAAGGTTAAGGAACTAACCAAGAGCGAGACGAGAAGGTGCAAGGAAAGCACTTGATGCACAGGTAACAAACCGAAGGACCGAGGGAGGCGAAATCCCCTAAAACTAGAAGGTAAAGAAGGAAAAAGAAAAAGGATTTTAAAAGACAGGCAGCAAGAGAGGATAAGAAAATGAAAGCTCGCGAATACATCGAAATGCTGAAGGACTTCATCGAAGAGATGGTCAAACCAGTAGAAGAACCAGCACCCGCATTTGTTCCGGTAGCTGACGAAGCCGAAAGATATGCAGACTTTATCGAAGAGATGTTAAAATAGGGCAACAAACAAGTATAGACGAGGTGAATATCATGAACAGAGATAAAACTATCGCTGATATGCTAAAACTAGCCAACCGTCTGAACGAAATCATTGTAGAGATGAAAATCCGTAAAGAAGCTATGCTAAGAGAGGCTTTAATGCGGCGGGTGGCAGCAAATGATGAGTGAAGATTCTATTTGTTGACAGTTTGCGAGAAATAACTATTAATAACTGACGAAATAATAAGAGGCCGCAAGTAAGCGGCCTTTTTGTTGCCTGTAATATAGTAAATGCAGTATTCAAAACAATGCATAAAATAAAATGCCTATAAATTAACCACACAATAAAATAGCTGTATGTGCATACATATTTTTTTAAATTTTTTCAGTTTTTCGGCTTAAAACGCAGGTCATTCTGTAATGAATGTCACATTTTTGGGTGATGCACATTTTATATGGCTGTGTCAACAACTATAAATCTTTATAAAACGGTAAGTTACAAAGTCCATTTTTTGAAAAATCGGGTATAACTATAGGCGCAAAATTCTATTTTTCACGTAGCGTCACGATAAGATGTATCTGATAGGTATGTTTTAATTATTCAATCTTAGTGCATAACTAACATGTGATTTATTCAGCGGGGCTTCATGGCTTCGCTGTGAGATATTCAGCGGGGCTTCATGGCTTCGCTGTGAGAAATATTCTCAACAACCTGGCCAATGTATTAAATATGGTGACTATTCCACCCCACATTATTTCAGACGGCAACTATTCTGATGTTGATTAATATACTCTCAGGCGATGATTATTCTGTATCTCAATAATCTATATAGTATAATATTAGTAATATAATTAGATTATGAGATACAAGAAAATATCTAAAATAATAAAATTACAATTAATAAAAATATATAAATTGCATAAAGAGAAAATAAGATAAATAATAATTTGCGAAAGCAATGATAACAATATGCAACGATAACATGGCGCGACCGGAGGGAGCGACATAATAACGCTGAGTGACAATAACACCCCCGTGGGTCGTAGCGTAGCTACTCCGCGAGGAGCGAAGCTCCGAGGCGTGAGTCGTAGCAGAGCTACTCCGGGAGGACCACGAGGTGTGTTATTATCCAGCATTATTATCTCGCTAATTTATGATAACGCCCTACGGGGTAGCGGAGCTACCTGGCGAAGCCAGCGAAACTATATCATAAATTAACATGTAATAATCCTCAGCGTTATTATGTCAAAATGTACAATAACAGCATGTAACTATCTTGCTAACTTTCAATGCAGTAAACCTTTAGCAAGATAAGAATAACGCTGAGAGATTGTACCGTATGCAACGATAACATGGCGCAACTATTTCCTTGTAAATCAAGGCGTAAACTGTCATTCGTGGAAACAGTTGTGTGTGGAAACAGCTGCAGGGTGTGTGGAAACAGTTGCAGGGTGTTATGGGGGGTAAGTATGTATGCCTAACAAATTAAGTATGGGTATGTATGAAGTATGCCTTAAGTATGCCTAACAAATTTCGCTCTTTTTGTCAACCATTTTTTATGCGTAAGTGGTCCGACCAGTTATAAGGTGCATCTGGAAGGCATGTTATACAACTGGCGGAGCTGTGTGTAATCGGCGTAGCCTCATGGCGGAGCTGTGTGCCAGTAGAATATGATGCCCGGCCATCTATAACATAGTGCAACTGTTACCCCAGTAAATTAAATTATTAGCGTGCTAACTATTGCAATGCTTAATCTTTTAGTGCGGTAATAAACCGCAATTATTCCTCTTCCATTTGTTTTCGATTTCTTTCGTTTCCTTTCGCTTGCCCTGTTAATAACTCTGTGGATAACTCTGGCACCTGTGGATAACTGGCCTGCCGTACCTGCTGTGTGGTACTGTGGAACTACTGTACAGATGATCATAAGTGCGTATAACTGGTGTTACGTATGATGCACAAAGCGAACTGATAACTATTCCCACATGAGAAGGCTTATCAACTACTTAAATGTTGCTGTGGAAAACTGTAACGCAGGTTATTATTCAATCCCACACAATGAGGGCGTGAACAGTCACCCGTGTAAACAGCCAGCTCAACTATTAATCACAGTGAGTAACTATCATGTAATAAGCAGGCCAACAGTTGCAAGGTCCAGGCTATCGATAGCGTAAACAGCCCAGATATTTGAGAATCATTCGCATTATGAGAAGGAGTCGTGTTTCGCCTGCCTAATACCTCAAATGTAAGTCTGGGATATTTGCCACCTGTTGTATAGATGCCTCTTCAGGCTATGTACCGCCCTACGGGGTAGCGGAGCTACCTGGCGAAGCCAGCGCAAGTAACGCCCTACGGGAGGGGGGAGGGGAGGTTATGAATAAAAAAAATGAAGCCCTCTTCAGGCCCATGATATTTGTGTGGCTGATATTTGTGGGGAATCCAGTATTTACGGGACTCCTGGACAGGGTGGGGAGGTATACACGGAGGAGGTATGGTGTTAAAAAGATGTTAAAATATGTAGTGCTCTTCAGGCTGTATTCTCCAATGAAATCAAAGGCTTAGACTGTGTGTGGGTATTTTCTGAGAATAATTGGCATGTTAATCGGATCAAAGAGGATTAAAGAAGGGAAATGATTTGACTCTTCAGGCTGGACAGGGTATAATTCAGGCATAGATTGGTTATGTGGGTACTGGTTATGTTTGAGTTCAAAGCTGATGCTCAAGAGTATTACGATAACGCTGTGAAGAACAATCACAACAAAACGGTTGTGGTGAAATTTGAAGAAGTGTATAACACTACAGACTGGAGCATCTATTTCATTTATGATGCTGAGTTTGGTGTGTTGAGAAATAAAATTACTCGTTCTTCTAATGCGAAGAAGGGGGATGTTGCTGGTAGCTATACAGCCAAAGATGGTCGCTATGTTTTAGGTTGGCTGGTTGACGGGAAACAAACTCTGCTACAAGGTGCAAGGATTATCTGGGTAATGCATCATGGTCCAATCCCTGAAGGCATGGAGATTGATCATATTGATCGTGATCCTAGCAACAATCATCTGGACAATCTCAGACTAGTTAGCCGTATTCAGAACATGACTAACAGCGGTATGCACAAAACTAACAAATCTGGTATTTGTGGGGTGAGTGAATACCATAATGGCCCGTACACTTACTGGAGGGCAAGTATGGCTGTCACTCGCCATACTGTTACAAAACGTATAGCGAAAGCATTCAAAACACAAGAGGAGGCTATTGCCCAGAGGGAAGAGTGGGAACAAGTGAGAGACATTCTCAGTGGAATGATTGTGTGGGTAACTCAGGAAGAATGGGATATGGTATATGCTTCTAAGTACTGGGAAGTTTATCATGGAATGGCTCAGGAGCAGGATGAAGATTATGGAATGTGAGTTGTAGCGTAGCTACTCCGCGAGGAGCGAAGCTCTGAAGTGTGAGTCGCATCGCAGATGCTCCAGGAGGAGCGAAGCTCCGAGGTGTGAGTCGCAAGCAGGGAAGCTATTATTTTACTTAGCTCTGTAATAATCAGCAGTTTGTGTGCTACAACCTTGTTGTACCTGAATCATTAGTTTTCTAATGATTAGTCTGCTAAGTATTTATATGTGCCTAACCCCCTACCCCCAGTTCTAGTCTCCCCAACAACGCTGGTACTTAAACTCTGCCGTTATTGTGCCTTACTGCCTATATTACATCGCAGTTGGCTGGTCGCTATAACCGCTCCCGCTCTCCAACCTCGACAAGCTCGTGCGATACTCTATCCATTCGGATGTTCACGCTGTTCACTCAGTCGATATTCCCCTATCTCCTTCAATCCGAAGAGAGAGAAACCCAGAAGCGTATTCTGGAAAAGAGAGAGAAGATCTCAATTATATCAGGAGATGAAGGGAATTGCAATACAGAAGACACCTACCAATTCTGGTAGGTATGTGTGAACAGCACTTATTGCTAAAAACTACTCCATATCAATATCTACCTCTGTGCCATCCTCAGGTACAGACAACATAGCCCTCTGGAGAGCTTCCTCCCAACCAGTGCGCTCAGCCTGAGCCACCAGCTCATCAGGATCTTTACCCAACACTTTAGCCAACTGAGATATGTGAAGTACCTCCGGGAGAAGTTCAGGGTCAAATTCAAGATAGAGAATTCCATCTCCACCTTCTGTAAAAAGTTCGAGTCGCATACTGGCCTCCTTATGTTTGCCTGGCCTAAAGAGTAAAACTGATTTGTCTCTTCAGGCAACAGAGCTTGCGATTGTTGGGGATGTGCGGGTAGAGAAGCTACATAGTAGTGAATAGCTCCGCGACATACTGCAATAGTATGCATATCATTGTGACCGCTCCAGCTACACACAATATAGCACTTATGATTGCTAATGAGAACAGGCAGTAGCTGATAGCTGTGTCTGTAACATCACTTACCCTCATACGCTTCTCCTGTTGCTCTTGCTACTTCAAAATAGTCTACATATCTTGATTCTTGCAGGATACGATAGCCTTCCCTGTCTGCGTCTTCGATTGTGTGGAAGCGATCTCCAAGCTCAATACGCTCACCAGACTGTAAAACGATTATTAGTTTGTACATAGCCACCTCCATCACAGTGCAAACTAACAATAACATAGATCAGAGTTGGAGTCAAGTATAGACTGCAAGGGATTGGTTCTCCGAGCAGGTATTGTCTCGAAGAAAATTGATTATTTTCTGAGCAGTGAGAATAAAGCTGGAAAATTTTTGGACATCTCGCCGTTGGCGAGAAAATGTACAGACCTCCTAAAACGTTATCAGAAGGCCTGTAGTGAGTTTTTATGGTAGGGTAAGGTGTTTGCTCATGTTCTTGCGAAAAATGCGTCAGAATTGCATCCAGGCCCCTTAAATTTGAAATCTGGGGCCTGTTTTTAGTCTCAGGGTCATCTAAAACTCCTCCCTTCCACGAAGTACCCTGGTGAAATCTTCAAGCCAATCAACACCTGTTATCATATCAAGGTCCTGCACAAGTAAACGGCTGGTGTTTCTCTTGTGCACAGCGGTTAATACCATTCTGAAATCCAGGGGCATATTGGTTCGACAAGGCTTCTCAAAAGGGTAATCGCACATCTGACCTTCAGGACAGAGTACATCGAACTTCATTTACCGTTACCTCCGATCACTTATGATCAGCGTCGTAGTCTTTCCATGGGAGAAATTCACAATCAAGGCCGGGGGCAACAACCTCTCCGGTAGTAAGACCTTGCAGGAAAATAGTCTGACCAGTCTCTGTAATGATGCATTCGAAATTTCTGCGATGGGCATAAAGCACTTGATAGATTTCCCCAAGGTACAACCCTTTGATATTACCTGTGCAAGTACACATTACGCTTAATAACGGATACAAGCCTTCTTCACTTACAAGCTGGTTTAGTTCTTTTGGTGTGTATTTCATCATGTTCTCCGATTGTGCATTTGAGTCTTTTTGTGAGGTGTTGCAGACCTTCAACATCCGCATCTGTACGAGTACATAGCGACTCTCTACATGAATTCATCCAGTGTAAATCAATCATAGCCTGACAAAAATATCCCTTGGAAGATCACGATCCATATCTTTCATCCTGTTCAGATTTGGAAACATCTCTCCATAAGTACTATCGTCAGGACTGATTACACTAAATGCTCTGTCAATACCTGTGCAGACGGCTACAAGCGTAGGACTGTCTCCGGGCAACAATTCGTGATCACGGGGCATACAAACCTCAGATAAAAATAAAGGGGGCAAAGGCCCCCTCCATGCTACTCTGCTTTCAGAAAGTACTTCGCTTCAAAAGACCTTCTGGCACAGCAGGCTTCAAAGAAATTAGAAAAGGTTCCTAGGTGGTATTCTTTACCATTGTATCTAGCTGTTGCTGCCCACTTACCAGCAGCTTTATGCCAGTGTACACCTATTATACCCGTCTTATTATCTTTCCTCTTTATGTTATCCCTTGTCATGTCATGAATGTTATTTTGCTGAGAACCAATCCTTAGATTCTCAATCCGGTTATCTGTTTTTATATTATTAATATGCCTTACCACAGTATCACTGGATGGGAGAGGACCATTAAACATCTCCCATATCACTCTGTGCACTGCATACCGAGAGTCACACACCCAAACCATGCAATAACCTGTTGTGGGGTTTATACATCCTGCACGTTGACCAGGGTATGTCCTGTTATGTCTGTTGATTTTCCAATATAACTCTCCATCTCGATATTCAAACAGTTCATTCCAATCTGGATGTTCCCTCGGTTTTCTTTTCCTTTTCATCATACTTTATTGGTCCCGTTTGAACAAAATTTCGCACTCGTTAACATACTCCAACTCTTCCTCAAGTGCTGCTACTTTTTTATTAGCAGCGTAGCGGCGGTCGAACTCAGTAGCCACCAGAGATTTCAGGAATTTAGGAGAGATCAGGTGATCTTCTTTTTCCACCTTCACAATGTCCTTCATAGCTTCCTTCATGTCTTTAATTTTCAACTGGAGGTCAACCAGTTCTTCAACTGTTTTACGCAGACGTTCACGTTCTGCTGGGTCAGCTGGAAGAGAAGTAAACAGTTCAACTTTAGTACGTGCCATTTTTAGAGGTCCCCTTTCTTACCACACATGTTTTGGAAGTCTTCATCATTACGAGTGATGATATAGATACCTTCAAAAATTAAGAAGATATACAGAAACATACTAACAATACCGCCAGTAACCAACCAACCAACTAGGTTAATCAGTAAATAGACGATACCGATCATTGGGTTGCCCATGTAGAAGCGGTGAATACCCAAGCCCCCAAAGAAAAAGCTCAATATCCATGCAACCCATTTTGATTTACCAACCTGGACTTTTTCTTTTAATTCACACCCGCAAGACGGGCAGATAACAGCTTCATCCAATACTTTGTGACCACAATGTTTACAGTGCATAGTACTACTCCAGGTCTACGATATCTACGATTTTGAAGTATTCTGGATTCTCAATTACTGGCAGACAAATGTAACGGCTATCCCCGTCGTCATCAATCGTATAGAAAGCTAACTCGCCAGCAATATCTGGATGGTGGACAACGTAACCGTCGTAGATCCCCCCTCTTGTGAATCCCCAATAATCACCGAGGCATTTCACTGCGAAGCAATCCCCGTTTGTCATTTCTTCAGCTCCTCACGAATCCAGTCACACGCCGCTTTTAACAGATACGCCACCCCAGCAAGTACCCCACCAAGGCAGAGGGATACGCCAAAGATAACCAGTAGAACATAAACATCTGTCATGGTAGGGTTCATAAGCCACCTCTATCGAATACCTTTCAGAATATCTTCAAGTTTGTAGCCTTCGTCAATTGCATGGATAACTTCGTCAGCTGTGTAGCTATAATCTTTACATAAAATACGGGCTACGAACAATTCTCCACGAAGTTGCAGACGGCTAATATCAAACTCACCGAAACCTTGTTTACGAAGTTCTGTCTTACACCATTCTACGGCAACTTTGCAACCAATGAATAGGATTACAATTGCCAGAAGAATGGAGATCAATATGCTGACCATCTCTCTCCCCCTTAGAGTACAGCAATCCCAGCAATAGTTACTAAAACAACCAAAATAACAAACGCTAATACAAGATCGAGATTCTCTTTCATGCAATAATCTCCAATATTTCGTAATGATGAGGTTTGAATACGAATACTTCCGGTGCACCATTACGATAGAAGTAACAGATAATTACGTTGTCTCTTACCATGTGGAATAAGATATCATCTTCAGTCAATCCACAAGTGGAGAGGTCTTCGCGTGAGAGAGCTTTAGCTACAGATTCTTTAGTAGGAGTTTCACCAACAACTTTGTCACCTTCGTGAACCCCGTACTCTGCCAAAGCATCTCCCACGCCGATCAATCTAGCTTTAACCAGCATGGGAGCCTCCTATTACTCTTCCAAAACTTCGTAGCAATCACCACAAACAATCATTGGGTCTGCTTCGAAGCCAGGAATATTTTCAAGAACGATCGCTTGGTCCAAAGTCAGCATAACCAGGAGAATACCAACATCTTCTTCTGCAACACCTAAGCGAAGCAGTTCTTCTTTATCCGGTAGTGTGCATCAAGCACAGCACCTTCCTTGATCATCCCAGACGCTTCCACCATTTCTTTCATGTCGTCAGGAGTCATACCATCTTCAACTTTAGTCAGGCGAATTTTCATTATTCGTCCTCCTCTTCTTCAACAACATCCCAGAAATCGCCAGGAATAGCCAGACCGTTATCTTCATCACCGTTCGGGAAAATGAAAACAACCCCTTCGAGGATCATCATCAGAGTAACCTGCTGTACTGCATCTTCACCTGGATCAGGATCTCCGTGTGAAATGATCTCATTGAGCACATCTGCCGGACTTGGAACAAATGCATCGTAAATTTCACCATCTTTGATGCCAAAAGTTTTTGCTGTTTCTTCGTCTACGCCTTTAAGGACTACTTTAAAATCTGGTTGACGCATTGTGAGTACCTTTTGTAAAAGTGGCACATCCGATGTGCCGAGGATTAGTGAGGTAAATGTTAAAAGAATTCTTTCAAAACTTTAGCTTGAGTGATCATAAAGACACCATAAGCAAGGACTACAGGTGCTGTTACGACAGTTAAGAGATAAGCGACTGCTAACATGCTTTACTCCTCAACTACTTCGTAATTTTCAGGTAAAACAATCAGGTTTTCACCGCTACCTGGGGCATCGAAAGTAGCCATACCTTCCGGCAGATGCAGTTCAACCATAGTGAGCAGAGCTTCACGTTCAGCATCGCCCATGCCTTCGAAAGTTTCGTCACCCAGGGCATCGCGAGCTACATCTTCCGGTGTAGGAATTTTAGCTTCGACGATCATACCTTCAGTCAGGCCGTGGATTGGATCAGCGATTTCAGTGTTCAGTAATTTAATTTTCATTAGAGGGTCCCCTTGTTGGGTAGAATTAATAGCCATAGCCTAAAAAATTAACAACAGCTATCAGGAAAATCATAACTAACAGACAAGCTACTTCGATACGCATTGTATAGGTAATTATTTCTCTTGTTTGTAGTGTTCACGGAGGAGCTGGATTACAAAGTCCAGCCCTCCAATGATACCACAGACAAGGAAAGTATAGATGAGAAACATCAAAATCATGTCGTACATACTACACCTTCCTGTTGTTGGTGTCAAGTGCTTATTTGGGAAATGGGTAAATTATTTTTTACCTTTTCCACCTTTGCCTTTGCCACCTTTTTTGCCACATGCCATAATTGCAATCTCCAGTTAGTTAATTAAAAGTGACCTTGTGCCAGACTAATAAGCGCGTCTGCCATTTGACGAACCGCTTTGGCGTGATCCAAAGGCGAAATCCCGTCTTGAGGATCGAAGCGTAATGCTTCAAGTACTGCTTTCAGCTCATTATCTTCCGCATGGATTTCACCACGTACCGGAAGTACCCCAGGGCACGATTGATCCATACTCTCTTCGATGTAATCTACACCTGCGATAAGACCAAATGCACCGTTGTTGTCGATAACAAGTTCTTGTTTCATCTTGGCACCCTCTTTGTTTTGATGTGGTAACTATAAAAGATTCAAATCGTGTTGTCAACTACTTTTAATCTCAACTTTGCCATATGTCGGCATCTCATCAAGATTATTGTTTTTAAGCATTGTAGCACAGTTTTTATCTGTTGTCCACTGTTTTTTAGCATTGTCCCAATAGTAAGGCGATCTGCTATCAGGATGTTTAATTATAAACACTTCAGGTGCTGTTGTCAAGTCAATTTTCTCAAAATCTACGTGGACCTTGCCATTAAACCCGCCACGTTGGTATCCCCGGTCGAAATTAGCTCTTGCAAACAGATATCCAGCTAACCAGCCAGCAGAGACACCATCCCCAGCGATGACATAACCGATCACATGTTTTCTTTCCTGGTGGTCATCCTCAACATCCCAGGCATCTTCCACCAGAGCAGTTATTTTATATAGATTCACCTCTGTGGGCCTCCTCGTAATTAAGGATCATACGATCCACAAACAGCATTCTTAGAACGTTGAGGTGTTTGTTCTTGCGACTATAATACACGTATGCATCTCCGTTGTCAAATGGAAATTGTATATCTCCATAGACTTTTTCCAGAGCATATTCCAGTTCTTCCTGGAGCTGATAGTACGTCTCTGTATCAAGACCTTGATAAGAGGCATACTCAGCCAGGTTCCCACACAAACCGCGATGATCCTGGAACACAGGATCAGTGTCTTTAGCGCCGCCCCATGCCCAATCTCTATACTCCATATAAAACTGGTACATGAAGTCAGAAGGAATTATTGTCTCGATAACCATAACCCACCCCTACTCATCTATATATATGAGTAGAATACGGGTATCCGGCACCCCAGTTACTTCCCAGTAGCCACCACCTGGATAAACTTTACCAAGCAGTATGCCAATATGGCGACGGATTTTCTCAACCGTCTCTTCCATACGTTGTGCATCTTTGCGTCGGAACACGCGGAATGTGCCGTTTGACAAACGGTATTGATATTCCATTATCTTATCGACCAATTCAGCTACCCGGTTTACTACCGGATCGTCATCGAGGCCATCAAGTAAACGAACATGACGCATAACTCTCTCCTTACCAGCCTTCATAGCGGATAATCGGTTGTGGTGGTTCAGGTGGACGTGGTTTATCGTCCTTTACGGCTTTTTTGGCGGTGCCGCTTTAGGCATATGAGCTTTAGTATGGATCTGGTCAGCAGTGTAATACTGTGCACCCTGCTCTGTTAAAGCTCTGTCTTTCACGTAGCAATCAGCAGCCCAGATAGCTCGTTCTTCAGCGTGCCATTTACGCTGACCGTTTAGCCAGATATCGTGCCACATCGGGATAAAGCCGAGGTGAACTTTCTTCACCTGTGCTCGCCACCATACACCGTCAAAGAAAATCTTAAATTCCACTTCCATCAGTCGTCCTCCACCAGCTGTGCACCCTCTGGGTAAATACCTGTTTCGACCCAAAGCTCACATTGTGCGTACCCTGGGATACGAGACAGCGAGCAAGGTTTAGATGTAGTGTAGAAACGGCGTTCACCGTAGCCGTTTTTCTGAAGGATCCAGAAGCCTGAGTCAGCATCCCCAGGTATTTTCATACCGTCGTCATCAAGCCACGTTATACTCCAGCGGCGATAAGCTATTGTGTGGAATTTACGTTTCTGCCACCAGTTAAAGAGCCACATCTGCAACCTCCTCCAGCTTCACATAGCGCCACGTACGGCTGTAGAGGGCACCAGCGTCATTAAGAGTATCACGGATGTACTCAGGAGTCGTGCCTTCTTTAAAAACGAGAACCCTAACCAAATGCCAGTCTTCGTCAACAGACATACGACCAGATATGATGAAAGTTGTTTCTGTAGGCATCAGAAGATCTCCTCTTCAAAAATACCTCTTTCAATAGCTTTTATCATGAGATCTTGAGTGAAAGCAGAAGCCTTACCCTTACTTATATTTTCAGGTCTGCACACCATTACAATGCCAGGAGTGTCTGAGTGCACGATGTAATACAGGCCGTTCTGCTTGTTGAAGTAATAAGTATCGTATTTTAATTCTTTAGCCATTATCTTCTTCCTCTACCTTTTCTTTTCACTGTTTTCTGAGGTTTCTCTTTTTCATCGTCTGCATTAAACATATGCATAAGGTGCGTTTGAGAATTTCTACCAAGGCCAGGTTTCTTCAGAGGATTGTAATGCTCATCTGTATCAATCTCTATGAAATCAATCTCGCCTTGTTTGTAGGGCAATTCTAGCAGAAGTTTATCGTCCTTGTCAAATGTTTTTACAATAATATTTTTCCCTTCTACAACCTCGTAACGGACCCCTGCTGTATAGAACAAGGTTCCATCACTATGATGGATCCACAGCATCTTCTCCCTCCTTCAACATTTGGTGGTAGACGCCCATAATAGCGTCGTATGCCACGTCAAACCCCTGCTGACGCAACATATCCTCTAAAGGCGACTCCATCGTTGGATTGTAGCGACGAGCCACGATATCTCTATCCAGCTCGTCAAAGATGCGTTTGAAAACCTCAAACTGCTCTTTTGTCATATTCTAACCCCATCTGCTGGCCCAGTACGCCGCTCAGACTTTGTTACAGGACTGCTGGCGCTAGGTGCTTCCATCTTCATCTGGACCTGATCGCCATCTATGAAAAGCCAGAATTCTACCTCTTCACCAGAAGAAATAATAGCATATCCGTGGAAGAAATCTTTGCTCTCAGTCAATTTCTTGTCTATTTTCGCTTCAACACAGACTTCATTATAACCATTCAAATCAAGAGTGTGGCTCATTACCCCACATGCCACAATTTCTTGATTATGATAATCATCATTATTTTGCAAAGATGCAATTGTAAGCCCTAACCCCAGACCACAGATAAGTATGATACCTAGAGCAAGCATACACTTAGCGAACGCAACACTGAACAGAAACTTTTTCATACAATGAGCCTCATAGCTTCAACAAACAGAAGACCTAATGCTGCACCGAATGCAAACCAGCACACCCCTCTACCAATTCTTTAATAAACTTTTTCATGTTGCCCTCTCTTACACATCCGTGTGTAACATTTATTTAAAGAGTAGCTCCGCGTGGTGGAAAATCAGCATTAGCTGCACAATCACGATGGCAAGAACTACCCAGTTAGCCTTATTCTTAACAATTTTACGAATCTTTTCAGAACGTGACTTAGGGAGAGCTTTCAGGATACGCTCTATTGAACGATTCATATCGTGAATAGACATTTTGAAACTGTCAGAACCTTCGTCCTGCTCTGTCACCACATCAAAGGCGTAATCCCGTGCATTAGGGCCAGACCCACGAGTAACAATAAGTCGGTTCATTGATACAGTGTAGCGTGTGTTCGCTTCAACATCGTAAATATTAAGAACCTCTTTAGCGTAGTCAACTGTTGATGCCAGTTTGATCACACCAGCTTTCGTCTCAATCTTGCCTGTTTCCAGGAGCATCAACCAATGCTTCTTGTCCAGGTTCTCAAGGCAAGATCTGACGTATTTCACAAACATCTCAATCCTCCTTACCGAAAGTCAAGAAGAAATTAAAGTCATCAATCCAATCGAAATTAGAACGAACCATAGGCCATGTTTCATCACCGTGTTCTACATTATGGGCGCGATAATCCATCTCCCATATATCGATCAGTTTGTGCATGTACTCCTTGGCCTGCTCAAGAGACATGTTATCAGGATCAATTTTTGAGAGGTCAATCATCTTCATCGTCCTCTTTGATTTTGTGGTAAAGAATAATTGCACCTGCCAGAACAACAAAGAACAGACACACCCCGGTCAACATCTCAACCAACATCGCCTGACCCATACTCTACCTCGTCAAGTAACTCGACAATCTCATGCAACAGATTCTGGAATAAAAGCTGATCAGCCAATGTCTGTGCATTATTCCGGTGCTTTTTTATAATATGGAGCACCTGCCACAACAACTGGGCATGAATGTCATTTTCCATCACCACCCCCTTTCAGCTTACGCATGTTCTTAGCCCAATCAATTACACCGATCAGTAAGCCCAGGAACAGGAAAGGCCACAGCCCTGCCAGCCCTAAGATATTGTAAACGTCATCACCATTGATCCGACGTTTAGTCTTCATACACAGGATTGCCAGAACAATTATCAGCAACCCTGCTACACCGAAATATAGCTCAACAATGCCCATTGTGTCAACTCCTATTTAAATTCTGCCATACTGCGGATCATCCGATCACGGGCTTTTCTGTGATGAGTACGCATACACTCTTCAAACATTTCAGAGATAAATCTTGAAATGTAATCTCTTTCGGCTTTAGTTAGGAGTTCTTCCTCTTCTATTTCGACAGTTTTGTAAGCATATAGACCACCTTCGTTGTAGCCTTCATAATAATTCACAGCAATTTTAACAGGCAGGTCATGACCTTCAAGAGTGAACGGTGTTACCCTACGCTCTGGGTGGCCTGTTTCCACACCTTCAACAAAATAAAGCGTATTATCATCGAATGCTTTGTCCATGCAAGCCACAAAAGCAGCTACTGCCTCAGAAACACCAGCGATAAAGTAAGCATATTTAGCTTTAGCCATCATGATCTGATGACGTTTTACATCTGCTTCAGTATGCTTTCCTGAAGCATAGTAATAATATGTGTGGATCTTATCCGGTGATACGTAAAAGTCTTCCCAAGTGTACAGTAGCTTGCTCATAGTGGTCACTCCTCAACTATTTCGAACCCTAAACCACCATGCTCTGGGAGCGGCAGAAGGGACATGTAGTAGGTGTATCCGGGGGATATTCTTCCCTCTTTTGCACCTGCCTCTAATAAGTCAACACCACGAATTATAACGACTGTTGGATCGGTTGTCAAGCGTTTACAGGGAACAATTTTGCCAACACAATCACAAAGTGATGGGTAACCGTGGTCAGTAAGGAATTTTACTTTCATTTGAACCTCCTGAAAGGCCTTCCTTGGCAGGCTAAAGAAACTTACTGAACTGTTTTCGGAGCTACCATTGACAACTCTTCAATAGCAAAGAGTTCGTTACCCACGATGATATCTTCTTTTTCACAGTTTTCAGGGTCTTCTGCGTAAATCAGAGCTACTTCATCGTATTTACAACCTATACGATTACCTGCGCTGTCCTCCATCTGCATACGAGGGTGTTCAGTCATGCAGATATAGCCGTCTGTACCGACAGTACCTTCCATAGGTTCCTGGCCTGCTACCAGAATCAGAATTGTTGCACCTTTAGGTACAAAACCCATCACCTGAACAGTGTCACCAACAACACTTTCGCCGAAATGAGTTTTTTCAAACATTGTGTCTTTCACCACTGTGGCGAAATCACCGTTCACTTCTTTCTTACCACTGTCACCTGTTACGATTTCGATTTTCATCGTAGACTCCTGTTATTTCCAAGTGTTCATGTATTGTATTAAATCTAACACATCTCTACCATGATCCAGATCATAAATTTCATCAGCCGGAATCATGGCAATCAATCTTTTGAAGTGCTCATCCTTACGCAGCATCTCACGGCACCACCAACCACTACCTTCAGGTTTTTCACCCCGTGTAATGAACAACTCTGTGTAGTGTTTGTTTTTGCGGAACCAGATGTTAAATTTAACGTAAGCCATACCAGCACCTCCTATGCTGTGAATGATAACACACCTCTCTTACCACGTCAACATCAAAAACACAAATACAGCATCTTTTTCTGGATTCATCCCGATCACATCCACAGATATGCCGCCAGATCTTAGGTCAGCTATCATGTGCGGAATGTAATCCGACAAATGCTCAGGTATTTTCAGCGTAAATGAGCAGCCAAAGAAGCCTGCAACCGCCTTTTCTTTGGCTGTAGCCACAACTGCATCATAAAGCTCGTTCATCTCCTTAGGGAGCGTTACAGGAGCTTTCATGGCTAGGTTGTGTAGCGTGTCTCTGGCGTTCATTGCTCCGGTCCTATCCACATAAAAGGTGGGAGTTTCAGTAGGTCCTGTTTATCCCACACAAAGAAGGCATAAGCCTGACCATCGGTTCTACCGTTCTCCTGGAAGGATGGACGCTTGGCAATGGTGATTATCGTTGTGGGTTGGTGGGTTTGCCACCACTCATAACGCGTCTTTGACTCAAGGAAGTTCAGACGAAGTAACATGATCACCACATCAGCATCGTCCAGACCTTTCTCAATAAACTCTTTAGCTTTAGAGAATGGCGGGTTGGTCACAATACAGTTAACATGCGGGTAATCTGTTTCAAGGTAGTCTACACCTTCCTGAATCTCACCCCAGGCTGAACCTAACGGCATATTGCTGTAGAACGGCCCTGTTGCACTGTTTCTGCATGGCTCCATGAACGTGAAGTTGTCAGGGAAGTCAATCAGTTCGAATAGTGCATCCGCTAGGTATTGTGGGGTGACGTATTCATCATAAGGTTTACGTTCACTATCTGGCTTACGAGCACAGGTCATAAACAAATCTCCAGATCAAAAAAGCCCTCCGAAGAGGGCTTAGTGTTGTGTTAATCAGCCCAGCAATTTATCATGAAGATCTTTGCCAGCTTTGATGATTTTTTTAACCAGACGACCACGGTTGTTGTCTTTAACTTCAATTTCTTCACCAGTTAAAGCACCATGTAACTGAACTAGGATCTCACGGAGTTCTGCAACAGTGAAATCTTTCAACTCTTCTTCACTCAGAGTAGCCACATTCAGTTTGAAGTTGCGACCATCGTCCATCAGGAGGTTTAAATAAACATCTTTCGGATGATCTTCTTCTTTGTCTTTAGCTTTCGCTTCATGGATAGCTTTTACCAGCTCTTCCATAGAATTGCACTGGTGAACTTCTGGAAGACCTTCTTCACCTAACACACCATGATCTTTGTTGAAAGGTAAAGCCTGCTGACCAGCCTGAATACGTGCAATATTTTCTTCATCAAGGATGATTGCACCAGTACGTTCAGCAATCTCTTCTTCGTTCAACCAGACTTGACCACCCCCTTTGATTTTCGCAATCTCTTCTTCAGTTAACACCCCAGTGTACATTTTATCAATCAAGCGATCAAAATGACGTTTAAAGAAAACCATCTGATCGTGGCAATTAGCCATATCGCCGTAAGTACCGCCCTGTGCGTTGTGGAACATGAATTCGCAGTTCGGAGACAAAGTACGTTCTTTTGAACCTAACCACAAAATAGTACCAGCAGAGCAGACCATACCTTCAGCATGAGTAACTACATGGCCCTGAGATTCACGCATTGCCTGGAGATAAGCCATAGCAATATTGACGCAACCCCCCGGGCTATTGATGATAATACGAACAGAATCATCAGGTTGTAGCATACGGATCAGTTGTAGACGAGACAGATGGTCCTGAAGGTCTTCTAAGTCATCGATATAGATGACGTGATCCATAACCGGAGCCGGATAGCTGTATGTTTCCATGATGCCACCAGGCATACCGAACATTTTGTTCTGCATCGGTTCTACTGCTTTTTCGTTGCGTTCAGGCTGACGACGATTGTTATAAAATTTGTTCATAATAGCGGTCCTTATGTGAGGGTAGACTTGTTGTAGCGTTACTGCATCACCACCTTATCTTGCTACAACGTATTTGTAAGTGTTGTCGTTCTCTGGAATTCCTGCAATGTCAACAATGTACCAGATTACACCGTCTATGTCAACCTTTTCTCCAACAAATTTTACTTCACTTGTGAAATACTCCATAGACTCTGTGAACATCTTGTAAGACGAATTTGTCAAGATTGCCACACTTTCTACAGAACCGTCAGGATTCTTAATCCATGCATTACGTGATCCCTTGTTGGCTACGATATAACCTTCACCTTTAGGGACAAGGCAATACACTTTGTTAAGTCTTTCTTGCAATGATAGAAATCTCTTTTCTGCCATACTTCGTTCTCCTCTTTATGGGACTAACTATAACAGAACCGATGATGGTTGTCAACAATTATTTTCAATAAATTCCAAAATCTCATGAGAGTACCAGAACCACTCCGTACAACCATCAAAACCTTCGAAGTGGCAGTTACGATCTGCAAACACTGTGTGAGCTAATTGCTCAAGTTGTAATGTAGCACATCCGGCCTCAAAAGTAAAGACTTTTAAGACATAGATTGGGAAAGGTGTGCTGTTCCTTAAATCCTGCAACCGTCTTTCGAATTTATTAGAAACACCGATTTTTACTACCGTAGGAGCTTCAGGATCATCAGCTACCAAATACAGCACACTCGGCAATTTATTAGAGAAACCCACAGAACAGGCGGGGCATCCGCACCCTTTCCAGTGTGCATCAGGTAATTGCCAAAAATAATCCCCGCAGCTATTACATTTTATGCAAATTTTAACTGTCCACCCTTTGTATTCAACTTTGTTATAATCGTACTCACCTGGCTTATGAGATTTTAAACACCGCTCTAAGCACTCCTCCTGAGTTAATAATTTACCACCACGCATGGCCTCTTTGCTGCAAACATCACACCCCTGTTCTCTATCTAGCAGCTTAGATGGGGATTTTGTGAACCACACTTTGTGCTTATTACAAAAGAATTGCATAGGTGTTGTTCTGTTCACATAGGTTGTCATATCTGGTGTGTACAAATCCCCAAAAGCCTCTACCATTTCTTCTTCAAAAGTACCCCTATAAGCGTCTGTCTGCCGTTTTCCTCTATTTGTCTTAGAACAATGAGTACAACCTTTCTTTCTTGTCAGCAGTTTGTTAGGAGTTATCTCAAAATCTTCGTGGCACTTGTTACAATGGAGCACAATTTTAGTCGAAGCGTTTATATAATGAACTTTGTCGAAACAAAAAGCACATTCTCCGTAGATTTCTACACATTTAGCTATAAAATCTTCCTGAGTATCTCTTATCATCCATATACTGGCTTTATGTTTCCTTTTAGCACATTCTGGACAACCACATTGCTTACGCCTTACAAGTTTCTCATAATTCTGCTCGAACCAGATATCATGCTCTTTGCAACGTATCCACATTTTATGGCTACAGTTTTTGTACACTGCTTGTGATAGGTCTAGGGAGTCTCCCCAGATTTCATAAACCTGCTTCTCAAACTCCTCTTGTGTTAGTTTGGCTGTCATAATCCTTACCTGATCGTTAAAGGGGGCCTAAGCCCCCTATCTGTTGTTACCTTACCAAAGGACTGAAGTCACCGTCCTCTGCGTCCTCAATCGCAGAGACAAGTGCAGCTTTGACAAGGCCAGAACGAACAATGTCGTCAGTATCCAGCATTGTGATAACTTCAGAAAACTCTTGCATTTCTTCGTGGTTTTCAATGAATTTGATCAACCAACCCAAACCAGAGTTTTTAATATCACGTTGGAAGAAGTCACCAACAATTACCAGCTTACTACCCTGGCCCAGACGAGTGATCATGGCAAATAGTTCTGACGGAGTACAGTTTTGAGCTTCGTCACAGATAACGATCACTGGAGATTTGCTACTACCCAGACTGCGACCGCGAAGTGCTTCAAACGGGCAGATTTCAATACGACCATGAGTACCATCTGCCAACAAAGTTTTATAAGCACCTTTACCTAAACGGCTTTCGATAACTTCCAACATCGGCTTAACAAAAGGCTCAAGTTTTTCTTTAATTGAACCAGGGAGGAAGCCTGCCGTAGCACCAAGCGTGACATAACAGCGACTGACAATGATCTTGTCAATCTCATTCTCTCTCAGTTGGTCAGCGGCAAAAGCACTGGCAAGATATGTTTTACCAGTCCCCGCTAAGCCATTGACAACTATGAGAGTTTTTTCACGCAAAGCACGTAAAATAGCTTTCTGTTTTGGGTTCAGAGCAGTCAGAGGTTCAACTTTCTGAATCTCTTCACGTTCCTCTGCGAATTTCTCAACAGCGTGTTTCATGCGTTTTTCTTTACGAGCCTCACGAGCCTCTTGACGACGCATCTTAGTCTCTAAACTTCTGCCCATTTTGGGACTCCTTAGTTGAGGATAATTGGGGAATATTGTTTCAGACCGCTACACTTCAGCACCGCACGGCCTAATCAACGGCTGTTTTCTTGAATCATCCCAGGAGTTCAGTTAAAGATTGATCAAGTCTGGCTGCTACACCTTGTACACGAATGTTAAGTTTCTCTGTGTGGATCAGTTCTTCCAGTTCTTTCACGGAGAACTCTCCAGCCATTGCATCCACCATAATCTCCTGCACTTTGGCCTGAGTTTCAGCTAACAATGCTTTTTCAAGCTGTTTGGCTTTTGCTTCCAGGTCTTTCATCAAGCGAGGATCAGTAGATTTTTGCAGTAACAGGCGAATACCTTCAAGTTCAAACTGAATACTTTCAGCATGGCCTGCCATCATGCGTGGGAATACTAAATCCACGAATTCCTGAGCCAAAGCTCTGCGTTTGTCTACATTGATCGGCATTACTCTTCTTCCTCTTCTTTTGCTTTACGTTTTGCCCTTTCAATCTCTTCATGTTTACGCCGCCGTTTAAGCTCTAGTGCCATCTCTTTCTTCAGAGCTTTTTTCAGCATTTTCTTAGCCATCTCAAGGCCCCTCCTCTGTTTTGTTGAGCTAAGTATAACAAAGTTTACTCAGCTTTGTCAACCAGTATTTGTATCGTTTGCTTACTTTTCAATCAACCTTGTGCCAGATACCATCTTTCTTGACGTAAAGGCACTGATTGTCAGAACCCCGGAAAGGTTTCTTAGTGGGGTTATCTTTTTCGTACTTGCCATCCATAATGTAATCAACACTATCTTTGATGTAATCAGGTACTTCTTCAAACAAATACCCTGTATACACCCAAATAGTTTTTGTGTTGCCAAAGCGTTCACGGATAGCACAAATGATTGAATACATACCATCGATGTTGTAGGGCGCTAAAGGTTCCCCACCGCACAATGTAACACCATGGATATGATCTGGTTCTATAGAGCGAAGTATACGCTCAATATCAACCTCTGTCAACAATTTTCCTTTACTGGGTGACCAAACACTTTGATTTTGGCAATTTTCGCAGTGATGTGGGCAACCCGAGCAAAAGACTGTTGTCCTAATACCGGGGCCATCAATCATACTGCACTCTATGATATTGACAATATTCACTATTTACCCTCTCTTCTCCCGCTCCATCCACATTTCTGCCAGCTTGTAGTAATTATAGGCTTCTTCTCCAGTCTTAGCTTCATCCTGCATTCGCCTACACCATTCCAGAGGGCTTTCTGCAAGCTCCTCTACTTCCCAATTCTCGACGTAGAGTTTGACACCGAACTTGTCTTCGTAGATGTAGCCGTCACCATTTTCTAATGGCTCAGCCCAAAAAACGTCGTTGGTCTTGAGGCCTAAATAATCGTCATCCTCGGCAATATAGACGAGTTTAACCATTCGGATTCTCCTCCTAGCATGCATAATAGTACAGAGCAAAACAAAATGTCAATAAACAAAATAAGCCCATCCTTGAGCTTATAGACTATCCTTACTTACTTACTTAATGGCCTCTATGGGCTACGTTGCTGCCTCTACGATATTAACAACTAAACCCCACCTGTGCAACAAGGACCTGTATAGAGGTACTCTTCTCCGTAAGTCGCTAACAACCACGCTTTGTACCAATATACAGCTTTGGCAGCTTCCAAAGGATCTTCAAAAATACCTAAGTAATTCAAACGGTCGTCTACACGCACATTAGCCACCCATTTTCCAGTCTCTTTATGCAAAGAGACACCCAGGTAGCCAGATGCATTCAGTCTCAAAGAAACGCCTTTTCTTCGTGCATTAGTTGCGTTGGTGACTAACTCATGATTGCTGTCCGAGTTATCCGTCTTGCACAAATTTTTATGATTAACCTGCATACCATCAGGTATATCACCGTGTCGCATAATCCAGATAATACGATGGACTTTTAAACGGGCATTGTTTACAGAAACTATGTAGTAGCCTTTACCATCTCTGGTTTTACAAACACTGCCAGATTTTACTCCTCCTTTTGGAGTCTTCTTCCTCACCAACATGTTATCTTCGTTTATGCAAAAAATTTCGTTAAAGCCTTCTTGCCCTAATTCAAGTTCAACCCTTCTTGCCTTTGAAACCATAGTGTCTCCCTCTTGTAAAATGTGCGTCCCTGCACATATATCCTTAGATTGAGCAATGGTCATTATCAGAGCAACATCCAACGTGTTTCACTCTTTCCATTACTTCAGCCATCTTACCTTTATTGAATGGACGTGAATTTGGTGCGGATAGGTATCCAGAAACTCGCCTGATCACCGAGATGGTTCCTTCCTCGTTATTACCACAGCACGGGCATACAAACCCACGAGGAGTCGCACTAAATTCGCCCTTGAAGCCACATTTGAAACATGCGTCGCAAGGAGTATTTACGCCCATGTAAGGAATGTGTTTATAGCCAAAGTCAACCAGAGCTTCCAAAGCATCAAGGTTGTTTCTCAGGTTAGGAGCCTCTACATATCCAATGAATCCTCCAGAGCTGATCATTGCAAACCCTTCTTCATAGGTCCATTTGTCAAAAGGACTGCTCTTGATCCACACTGGTTGATGGAATGAGTTAGTCAGGTATTCGCGTTCATGCTCCAATACATCTGGGTACATACGATCCAAGCATGTTGCAGCTTTGTAACATAATGATTCACTCGATTGTACCGTCACTTTCGTGATATTTGTTTACGGACTAGACTATATCACAACCCCATCACCTCTGAAGGGGTTCTCCACATTTCGAGGCTGTGTGCGGCCTCTACTCTACTCACTTCTTCGCACCAAGTACGGTTGGTGCTATGCTTTCGATAGTCGTTAGAGACAGTTGGTGCAGTTTGTTTATAAAAATCTAATTTTGTACCTACCTTGCAACATATTCTGGCATACAGCCTCCTCTGTTGCAAGCACCAACTGCCTACGGGATCGGCTCTGCCCCAGCGGGGTTTAGCTTCTTTTACCAGCTTATTGATTTATTCAGCTGTGCCCGTTTAGTGGAGTTATTCGACAATCATTACTGATTGAAGGCCCAAGTGAGGTTTAGGCGTCCCATATAAGCTGAAACCAAGTCTGCTGCGTTCTTTGAACTCAGCACATTTGTCTTTCATGTGTTGAAGGATACCCAGAGCAAGGTTTTTGTCACCTTCTCTGCCAAGGATCTGACATGTTTCATACACCCCGATGTACCCAATACTGATTGAAGCATACCCGTCATAGAACAACTTGTCAATAGTTTCTTCAGGATCTAGACGAGCAAGAACACCCTCACACCACATGATCGGGTTCTGCCCTGCTTTTGTCCCTTTCAGACGGTTGACACGGACCATGTGGGCATCGTAGGCCAGTTCAAGATATTCATCAAGAACAGCGTAGAAGTCCGTACCATCTGTCTTAGCTTTCGCTGCGATCATAGGTAGGTTCAGGCTTACCACACCCAGATTGAAGCGCCCAAGATATTTCTCTTCACCTGTTTGTTGGTCGATATATTTAGAGAGGAAGCTCCGGCAACCCATGCTTGTAACATCACCAGCAGTAGAACCTGTCACTTTTCTATTCAAAGGCACAGAAACAAAGTCTGGGTAAATTCGCTCTGCTGAGCATTCCAAAGCCAGGCGTTTCAGGTCATAATTTGGATCCCCAGGGTTAAGGTTCACACCTTCTTCAAGGAAGAACAGAACTTTAGGGAATACTGGTGTGACATGATCTTTGCCTAAACCCGCTTTGTGAACCTTGAGGTAGTTACGGGTGATCATGCGACCAAATTCCGAGGTGTCAAGACCTAAACTGATGGTCACGAATGGGGTCTGACCGTTGGTTGACGTTAACGTATTGATTTGATACATAAAAGTCTGCATTGCATCGAATACAGCTTTCTCTGTCATATCTTTAGCAACATCTTCTTTTAAGCTGTGTTGTTTGCAAAACTCTACATTCTTTTTGTGAGTTTTTTCAACATAGGGGACTAAATAGTGGTCTACATGACTAAACGTCTGTCCCCCATACTGACTCCCGGATACGGCAGCACTGATTTGCGAAAGAATTGTTGCGGCAACATTAATAGATTGTGGCGATTCTATTGTCGCGTTACCTATGGTGAACCCATGCTCCAGCATGTCTGGATAATTTATCAAACAACAGTTAGTCAGTGGACTAACTATGTAATCCAGATCATGAACATGCATGAACCCATCGGTGTGAGCCTTCGCAATTTTCTCTGGCAGTATCTGTGTGACAGCCATGTGTTTGCTCAGAATACCAGCCAATAAGTCACGATGCGTGTGCACAAGTTTTGTTGGTTTGTTTGCGTTTTCCTTTGTAAACTCGTCACAAGACTGATCAAGGAAACCGTTAACATCTGCCAGCAGTTTACCACCAGCTTCCCTGTTGTTATCACGGGTTTTACGGTACTCAATGTAAGCACGAGCAGCATCAAGATAACCGTAGCGCATCAAAGTGTTTTCTACCATTGTGTGGATTTCAGGTACTGTTATCTCACTTTCATGTTGAGCATAACTCTCCAGCTCAGAAACAATCTCGTCAGCAACAAAATGTGCTGCATGAAATGCTCTCACTGTGTCAGCCCCAGATGCCTCCAGGGCTTTACGTGCAGCTTCCACAATTTTACGAGCATCAAAAGGTTCTGTTGTCAGATCTCTCTTGATTACGTTTAACACAGCAAAACTCCTCTAATTTTTATCATTGATAATCTTTCGGATCACCAATGCCAAACTCTTTTTCGGCGATATCCGCATCGGTGTCCTGCATTTGAGCTTCCATCTCTTGTCTGTCAAGTTCTTCCATTATGTTGATAACTTTTCCTTTAAATTCATCGAAGTAAACATCGTCACGCAGTCGGTTATCATCTGTGAGGCCATTAAACCACAACCATCCAACATATTCTGCACGACTACCAAAACCTCTTTCTTCCCATTTTTTACTCATTTTGCCCTCTATATTATGCTTCAAGTCCAAACAGTTTTTCAAGACGTTTGAAATCGTCAATGTCGAAAGGCTCATCTTCACCTATAGACATTTGTTGTTCTTTGTCCTGGCGTTTTGTATACTTACGGACATTCACGCGATCTTCAACAGGAATATCGTACGGCAGATCTGAAACCAGTAATGCATCTTCTGGTGCTTCTTCTACGTCAAGAATATCCACACCACGATAAATTTCTGGATACAGAAAATCTTTCCGCATTGTGCCAGCAAAGATGTCTGCTTTACGATAATGTGTTGTTTTGTTTTTACAACGGACGTTCTTACCTTTCATCACATCTATGTTCTTGAGGTCAAAACCTACAGCGTAGAGTGCAGCTCGTAGCCCGTTTCTTGTCTTCAGATTAACACCTGGCAACTGTGCCAGAAAATCAAGAGTCACAGAGATAAATACTTTCTTAGGTGTCATCATATCGCTCATTTCTGTCTCTCCTTGAAGCCGTCTTTTGGGCGAGACGAACTTCTATTTTACACTATATCTTGTGGTTGATCAACTACAAATTATCTATCGATGAGGAAGGTTTTGTCTATCGACACTTCCTCACCCTGATATGATACTCGTTCTCTTTTGTCATGTCAATGTCTGCTTTAAACACCAAGTAGCGATTGAGCATTTCTTGACACATATCATGATTGATCCTATTGGCAAAGACCAACTTTCCGTCCTTATCCCGCACTTCCAGCCAATCGCCTTCATGCACTACAGGATCACCACCTTTAGCACACCGACTCATAGCTACTCCAGGATAGTATCCATGAAGTCTTCGATATCATACCAGTCATCTGCCAAGCAGTCAACCGGGTTAGTCAGCTCATAGAACTGTTCGTACGGAGTTTTCATTTTTATCAGGATTGTTTTAGCCGGATCAAACTGATTAAAGAACTCATTACGGTCATCTATCATCACATCACAATTGATGTTACCTTTGAAATGTGTGGCATAGAAACCGTGGCCCTGTGAGTGATCATCAAGGTCCATGAAATCCTGAGTCCAACGCTTCAGGAAGCGAACTTTTGAAGCCTGATGACCTTTGTGGCACATTGAGATAAACGCAATCTGATGACCCTGTTTAACCCATTTCTTAAGAACATCCATTGCATGACCATATGGGCGAAGACGATCATACAAATACGGATCCTCCCAGAAATCTCCTGGCTTCAGCATATGCTTACCCGGCTCAGGGAAGTATTTGCCCAAGTTGTAAAGCAATCTGCCGTTTTTAGGATGCTCTTCTGGCAGAGTGAAATCACCATTCACTCTGTACATCGCTTCCATCCAGTTCCACCATGCACTATCTGAAGGAACAAGTGTAAGATCAACATCAACACCTATCAGCATACTACTACTCCTCAAATTGGGTCCCCTCTTTAACTGCAAAGAAGACTTCTGCTATCGTTTCCGCACATTCTAACGCACGTCCCTCCTTGTTGTCAATATCCATTTCGTAACCCCGCACACTATTTAGAGCTAAGTTCAGGTATGAGCGGGAGTCGATACCCCAACCGTAACCTTCTCTGTGCACACGGACCAGCATAAAATCACCACCTGTGCTGTAAGCATACTCAGAAAGACGCTCAACCTCCTCTATGAAGCCTCCGTCTGAATAGATGATTACTCCTTCACCTTCAGGATAATCTTTTCTCAGAGCATTAACTGCTGCGTCTCCAAAGGCATGTTTACCAAACATAGGTTTAATCAAATCTTCGGAGCAGTGGATCATCCACTGCCGTGGGGAAACATGCTTGCCATCGATCATCAGATAGGGACTAGGCTCTTCTTTGTAATGGCGATCATAGATTGCAGTCCAGAGTTGTGGGGTAATCCCAGCAGCCTTAATTGCGACAGAGAACAACATCTCCTTCACTTCACGATGAACAGCAGGAATACCGCTCTTACCCATAATGCCCACCAACAGATCCGCAAGGTAGTCTTTACCAGACTTCATCGGAGCATTCAAAACAATCACATCCATAATAATCCCCTACTGCTGAACAATTCCAAACCATGATGCCGGAAACATACCGAGGTATCTGTTCATACCATGAGGAAGATATACCAGCATATCGCAACCGACCTGCTCAACCAGGTAGACACAGCCAATCTGCAAAGTTTTATCAGCATCTTCTTTTAGACATTTCGCTTTTAACATTATCCACTCCTGAGGGGCAGAAGCCCCTCCAGCTTTTGTCAGATGATCTGAATCAACGTTTCTTTCATTTCTTCGCGTGTACGGATGTTACGACGATCACGAGCGATTGAACCGCAGTCATCACAGCGATACACTTCGAACTTACTTACCTGGGTGTAAGCATGAACACCATCTTGTTTAGTCAGGTGTACACCCCCACAGCGTGGGCAACGCAGCACAGGTTCTTCGTCCTGATAATACAGCGACATATTTGGATGCTGTTTCGCAAACGGACGTGCAAGCAGGTACAACCCTTCCAGAGATAGGATATCTCCTACATTGTATTCACGCATTTTAGCAAATGCATTCAAGTCCCCGTGTACACAATCTACCCACATCTGGAAAGTATGATCCATCAGTTTCTGCTGCTCAAGTTGGAAATATTTGCAAGCGTATTCCAGTGTGTTAGCGTTTAAGTGGAATGCTTTCTTGATCATCTTCAGCGTATCCACTTCTTTGTACGGTGATACTGGTGGCATGTTATGAAAAGCGAACCGCATATTGCCCCAACCATCATCAAATGGAGCGTTATGGGCTATAGCTATATCGCAAGTATCCATATAATACCACAAATCTTCGATCAAATCATGATCGTTGTGGATATCTTGTTGCCACATAGGGTAGTCTGGCAAACCGCAGTCTACAACAGTGGGGCTGTCAAGCCATTTACCTGCAAACGTCAGCATGTATGGCAGTATTTCAATCCCAGCAGGTTGGATGTTTGTTTTATAATGACCAAAAAACCAACCACAGGTTGGGGAGGTTTCTGTATCGTAAATCCAGATTTTAGCACCACGGTTTTCTTCCATGAAACGCTCAGCAGCTTCACCAGCAATCTCATCGAAGTTAGCCTGGGCTTTTTTCAGTTGTAGACGAATCCAGCTTTCACGGGACTCTTTGCCTAAGAACTCACGAGCTATCTGTCTGTTGGTCCAGCCTTGAGTCTTAAGCTCTACGATTTTTTCTACTGTTAAATCAGCCATTTCATTATCCTTAGTAGAATCGTACAATATCTTGAACCTTGAAGTCCCGATACTCGCCTTTCTCTATATCAAAAGCGTGCATCAGATAACAATCTTCAGGATGCCATTCTGTATGTCCGAACCAGATCTGTGGCTCTGTGACTATCCGATCAGAGTATTTACCTTTGTAGTTACGATAAAGAAATCTTAGTACAACTGACTCACACGGTTTAAACACGGGTTTCTCTCTGATCTCCGACATAGAAGTCTCTCTCCTCTGTGTACTCAATAAATTCTTGCATGTAAGCCTCTATGGCTTCATGTTTGGTTAAGTCTTCAGGTATGTCCAGATTAAGGTCTTTCTTAGCCCTGGCGATGATTGTGGCCTTAGAACATCGCCTTAAGAACTTAGTCATATCATCTCTGTAATTCTTGTGGAACGGGAGATCACCGTAGTCATTTTCAAGATAGTCAGCCATCCGGCGCAGCGCCTCTGATAGACTACAATCTGTGTACTCTGCAACGTATTTCATCCAGTATTTCGTAATATACCCCTCCCAGGTATTCACACACTGTGATAAAACACCTCTACAGTGTCCGTCTGCATGGTCATGGTCAAGTACTGGTTTGTGAAGTGGCTCGCCAAGTACAGGATCCAGCCCACCCTGTTCCTCAGACATTTCTTTCCGTAAAGCTGCAATTTCTTTTGAATCCTTTAACCACCTGCACGTTACAGGGGCTTTCACAGCTTTGCGTCTCGCTTTTACCTTGCGCTTCCTGATATACCCTCCCACCAACAATAACCTATCCACAAAGCATCTGCTACGTCAGCCTTGCCCATAGTTAGGTTCATACCATCAAGAAACCCAGGCCACTTCCTTTCGGCAGCAGCGATCATAAGTTTCTTGTCCATTTTCACTTGTTTCGTAATAGTATGCTCCTTACCGGAACGTTTGTCAACCTTTATTTCTTCATAAAAGGCAAGCTCTGGTGGTAAAAAATTGTGAGCCTGCTTCTTAGCAGCAGTTACGTTCACTGTGTGGATTTTAGATATGTCTCCGAGCGTCTTCAACATGGTAAGCTCAATAGCATAAAACAGACCTGCCAAATCCTTGCCAGCGTTGCCACGGGCAAGGTTGAAAGGTAAGTCCTCCATCACAAAGTGATCTATCTTCCACTCTTCAGCAAGTGCAGCTATTTGTTCACATAACCACTGTATACGCTCAACGGTAAAATGGGCCTGATAGGCCCCTTTCTTCACCTCTTTGGCACAACTATCGGCTGTCTTAAAGACGGCTTTGTGTACCGGAACACCGTCCTGCCATAGACAGCAGGCCGAATGTGTTAGTGATTGGTCAACAGAAAGTAAAATCACTGTTAACTCCTTATACTACAGGATCGAAATCCCGCAGCAAATTGATAATAATTTTCATTTGATCTTCGTAGAATCGTGGGTGTACAGCCCCGTCATCGTATAAATTCTTTCCCAGACCAATCTCAGATTCTTCTGTGAGACAGAATCCTTGTTGTGTAAGCACCATAGCACCTTTATTCACCAGATGCTGAAAAGCCAGCACAATGTTATTGGCAATCTTTGAACGACTCCAACCCATCCGGTGGAGGATTGTCTCCAGAGGAATCAGTTGTGGATCTGGTTCTTTATATAGCTCCTCTTCCCGAAGCAGGATTTGAGGAAGGTTGTAAGCCTGCTGCACTCTGCACAACAGGTTTACCCTCTGCTCTTCATCAAGTTCGAGGATATCAGAAGCCCCTTTCACAAACAGCAAAGCCTCTTCGAGACTTGCCATATCTTGAGGATTCATATCCCGCTCCTGTGTATTATTCAAAATAGTGAGTACGAGGACAAGATCCTGCTTCACCTTGTTTCACCAGTTCGTACACTTCCCCTTGGCTTGTTTCATAGATACAAACTTTTTGCCCGTTGCCACGATATGTGTCCACAAGGTAAGCTGTATCACCTGCCAATGCAGAACCTGAAGCAAACATAACAGCAGAAATAAAGACAGCCCACAGTGTTTTCATAGTGCCCTCCTATTTATCAACAAGCGAAGTATACCAGAAACAAAGCAGGCTGTCAAATAAACTTAATCTGTGACCACACCCCCAGCATCTTTAAACACAGCTATCAGTTTTTCAATCTTCTGTTCATGCTGACTATACCCAGCACCCGGTAAAGAGGCCCAGCGTGATCTGCATTTATACACTGCGCTATGAATACGCCCTGCATAGATATCATCCAGAGCTTTACACTCTTTAATCAACTGGATAGCAATTTTGTCCTGACTATCAGGGCCGAAATCTGGCAATTTAAGCTGCTTCATATAATGTTTAGCAAACTTCTCCAAAATCTGATAACGCCCAGCTGCTGAGGAGGTCAGTCTGCGATTCAATTTGACATACACACCTGGGTGTTTGCTGTAGTCATAGAATAGTTTGCCGCCAACGATCACATCGTATCCATGATTATTTGTCGGCTGCCGACCATTATCTGTTCCTTCTGACCATGCGATCAAGTCCAGGAATGCTCGTAGTTGTGTGTTTTTATCCATAGTACCCCCTTAACAATGTTTATTCCATACCGGAAGTGCGCCTGTCATATTGTAGGCCTCCTCCAGCGTTAATAATCTGCCCCATAGATCCCAGCCGCAATCCATCTGCCTGCCGTAGCACTCCGTCCCTGTACCATGATCGTGCCCGTACAGCTGCCTTGCACCGTAGCGTTTCTTGTTCCACGTAGCAAACTGGTAGTGGCTCATGCAGATCAGATCTTCGAAGTCTCGACATTCGTAGTAGTCAACCACTTCATGACCGAACTCTTTCATAATCCGCACTGTGGTTTCGGTATCATGATTTCCTCGGACAAGAATAATATGACCGTTCATAATATCCAAAAAGTATTGCAGATCGTGTGCAATATCTTTATCCTTAGCGCAACAAATGTCACCCAGAAGGAACACAGTATCATCAGGGGACACTTGATCATTCCACGTAGTGATAATTCCCCTATGCATGGAGTCCAGATTACCTTTGTACAAACCCCTGTGTTTTTGAGATGAATCAAATTTCAGGATGTTTTTATGCAACAAGTGCAAGTCTGCTGTTACGAATTTCATTCTTCGGGAACCTCCTCCCCATCCCACGCCTTATCTTTGAAAAGTACCAGGGAGTATGCTGGACCAGTAGCATCTTCCTGCACACTGGTGAACATACATAATTTTTCACCCTCAATTATCTCACAATCTCTATTCAGAGTCAATGCGAAAACACGATCACTCGCAAAATCGTCTGTGCAAAGAACATAAGCATAATCATTTTCATCGTACAAGCGCCACATCCCTGTGGCTACGATGAACGTCGGCTTGAATTGTGTTACACCAACCTTATGCTCGTCTGCGAACACTGCTGCCATGATTGCTAAATCACCGCCATCGATTTTATTCATTTAATAATCCCCACTCTACGTAAAGTCGAAGATAAAGAAGTTTTGTCATTGAAAACACGTTTCATGTAAACAGCATCGAAAATAACACCCATCCACTGACCAACCGAAATGTCACGCTCAATGCCGTTGAAGTCGGTGTATTTTACCCGCCCAGCAGGGAACCACTCTTTGTACTGCTGGATCGTTGCTTCCCACAGCTCCAGTTCACTCTCGCATACAGACAACAACTGGAATGCAGAAGCATCACCGAAGCGGCCTTTAGCAATCAACCCCTGATAAGGTTTGATGTTATCAGCGGTATCCCCACACAGCATTTGGTAGTGGAAGAACATCTGGCCCCAGCCCCCAACATCTCCATTAGGCTTCATGAAAATGTGGCCTATAGAATCATCGATCAGCATTGGTGTTTCACGAACAAAGTCCCCTTTGTCATTACGCATCGGATCGAACAGCAGACCGGGGGTCTGGCGTTGATCTTTATCGATGCTGATCACCAGTTTGTCGAATTTACCTGTCTGTTGGTAATGCAGCCAACCGGAGTATTGCTGGATTGCCAACCAATCGTCAGCTTCCATACCATCGATCACTTGTGCGTTGAAGTGCTCCCGCAGGTATCTACGTGCATCTGGTAACATCAGTGGTCGCAGCATGTCAGCCCTGTTGGCCTTGTACTGTTCAGGCATGGGGAGATCCAGACGGAAGTTTCCTTCCCCTCCAAGCACACCAACACACCTTTCAACAGGGATACCCAGGTGGTTGAGTACAGCGTTAGCTTTGCATTTCAACGTGTGGAGGCAATTCTCAACAGGCTCTGGTGTCTGTATATCCAGCACATCAAAATCGTCGCGGGTCCAGGGTGTGAACTCCTTACCAGCCTTCTTACAACGTGCTTCACGATTAGCATTCTCAGCTTTTAGCCAGCCACCAACGGCTTTCTTCTGTCTGCCCCAAAACTCTGTTCTGGTTTTAAACTCTTTCTTATGACCTGACGCTTTGTGGGTTACCTCGATGGTTCGTTTCTCACAACTTGCAGCAGCCTGGTAAGCTACCTGATCAAAGTCGTAGTAAACTTTAGCATCAGGTTCAAGAAGATCTTTTAACTCCTCAATAGAGGTAAGTAACGGATAGTCTCTCAAAATATCCTCCTCAAAAATCTTTAAACTCAAGCTGTACAGTGTCAGCCTTTTATTGCCTGCTTCACAATCTTTTTCTGGCGTTTACGTTCTGCAAGGGATTTACCAGCACGACTACCCATCTCCTGAGAGTCCTTTGCCGTGGATGCTGCCAAGCTCATTGCTCCCTGAAAATCACCTTTCTCCAAAAGTTCTTTCTGTTTCTGGATAACATCATCAAACTCTTCAGCAGGTGTTTTCAGTGAATAGCTGCCCGTAGCACGAATGGTTGGTAGTACTTCTTCAAACACCCAATCCTGGAAGCGTTCGGCAGATTCAAGTTTTGAATGCATAATTAAGCGAAAAACGTCTGGTTCATAGATCAGATTAACACCCCTTGTTCTACCTATAAAACCTAATTGTCGCGTTTCACGACAATCAAGGCAAATCAGAGATTTACAATGTCTTCGTACAGCATCTTGCGGTGTCGCGTATCCCAGCGCCCGCGCCACATCCATTGCAACAAAAGCTGGTTTATCTGCATAAATAACGGTTGTAATCTTCTTATCTTCGAAAGAAAATTCTTGTAGTTGGGTATTCATTTTGTATGTCTCCGAGCTACTTCGCTGTAAATTTTATTGAACAGCACATCGTCCCCGCTGCCAAGCATCTCCCCATAAGCATCACCAAACCTGCCAGCAATCGCTTCAAGTGGGTACAGTACTGTTTTATCAAGTTCAACCAAAGCCATACCATAGCGCTCTGCGTAATGTTTTAGTGCACGGTGTAATGAGTCATCATCATATTGAGATTTTTTAACATCACAAACTTTTCTGATGGCCTGCATATCAAAGAAACCTTTCTGATACCATTGTAGCATCAGGTGTCTGCGCTCATCGACAACAGTCTCTACATCATGCAACACCTCATCAAGGGCATAGCCTTCTTTGTGTGTGGAGGATTTACCACACTTAATATAATTACCATCTTTGCGTGGAGAAATTGTTTCGTGTTTCTTTTCCTCCTCTTGTACGGGAGGTTTCAACCATAAATCTGGGTGTTTACGATCCTTGATATCGGAGTGGTTTCTCTGATAACCATGTGTCCATGTAAACGTTTTGCCTGGAATCTCGTATTTTTTGGCAAGTTCTTCACGATCTTTATCGTCTGTCACTTTCATAGTAGTCTCCAACGACCAAAGCCAGGGACTAGCCCTGGCGATTGTTCTTACAGTTCGTCAACATCTACGAAGCTGGAAGGCTTCATGATTTTACCTTTCCCGTCAAGGAAGATGAAGCGTTTTTCACCTCTGTATGAGATTTCTGAACAAGTGAAACCAGTATAACGCCCTTCAAACCTGTTTGTCAACTCTTTTAGCTCCAACCCGACCAGCGACGGAACATCTACCTGCACACAAGGAACACCGTGTGCTGCACGAAGACTCTGTAGTGTGGCAAACTTACTATCGTTTGAACCAAGGACTTTTTTCATCATACCTTCAACATCACCACGGAGCTGGAACAGCAGAGCAGTTGACATACGGCAGAGTTTGGCAACGTCCATTGACTGATGTTCACCAATCATCGCACGGCTCAAGATATGCATAAACGTTCCGATTTCAAATTTGCTATCTGTGTCTCGCCAGAACAAATCTTTCCAGTCCAAAGTTTCACGGAGCAAGTATCCAGCGTAGCTTGTCACAACAAAGAGATCACAAGCCTCTTTCACCAAGTGATCAAGATCACCCTCGTCAATTGCTTCCAACACCTCGTTGAACTCTTCTTCTACAAAACTCAGTTGCAGGTCCAGAGGTGTAAACTTGCCACCCTTAGCCTGTGCAGCAGCAAGGTTCCAGTCTCGTACGTGCTCAGCGGCCCATGCGAAATTATCACTAAGTGAAAGTTCTTCCAGTTTACGGTACAGTTTAATCATTGTTGTGAGCCTCTCTTCGTTCAAGTTTAGCAATCAATACCCCTATCAACACAACCGCAACACATTTAACACCAAATTGCATAACTATAACACCAGGCATGATCTCAAGAAATGCAACCGGACTGAATATTAATGCGTCTACAGCAGCAGTGCAGATATTAACAACCACTATGTTATCTGTAAATCTATAAAGTATGTTGGCAGCGCCGCAGCTTGCTACAACAGCTACAAAGCAGCCTATCGCGGCCTGTGTGGCAACAGGAGATACAGCTGCTGTAACCATACCAGCTATTGCCACCATGCTTATAGACCAGAATGCTCCATACTGGTGGATCACGTTGTCACGCAGAAACATGTTTGCAGCAACACAACAAGAAGTTGTTATCGGGATAACCATCCATCCCCAAACACCAACTGCAATGTTACACAACGTGAAAATCAATATGTACAGCAATGCTTTTTGCAGCATCGGCATCCGATCTATTATAGCCATTCGACTACCCTCCTTACTCTAACGGCTCCCATGTCACAGGGTTGAGTTCACGAGTTGAAATTCCGCAAGGAAATTGTGGGATACCGTCTTCTGTGAGAGCCTGGTATTTAAACGTGATAAATTTACCTTTCAGATTAGCCATCCTCCAGTACAATCGTTCACCATGTGTGCCTTTCATTTTGCACTTAAACACTTTACCATTTTTCAGCTGGCAAATCAAGACACCTTCACCGTTTTTATCCTCTTCTGCACCGATAACTTTGGCCTCATCCGTGTTAAATTTCTTCCATTTCAAAGCGTTACATGAACGTTGACCATATTCATATTCACCACAGAAGTTACGCAACACTGTGCCTTCATAGCCTTCAGCCATGTAGCGGCCCACTGATTCTTCACACTCTTCAACTGTGTGGAATAGTTCCGGCTCAGCAGTAAAGATATGATCAAGATCTTCAATAAACTCTTCGATACCAAGAAGATCTGCACAACGCCCTTGCTCTGTTTCAGGATCCCACCATACTTTGTTACTAGGGATATCAAAGATGTGGTATTGCAGATCGTAGCTTGAGTAGCCCCCATAACGCATGTCATCACGCACAGGTTCGACTTCCACAGGAAACTCTTCTTTATTGAAGTTAAGGTATGTTGATTTTCCTGCCTTAATCGCTGCCTGACGACGTTTTATATCGGCAGCATAGTCTTTGTCAATCTCGGCCTGAATCTCTTCCTGTGTGCGCCAACGCTTCGCCAGAGATACTATTTTTTGCAACGGTAGACCGTGAATATAGATCTCCCCATCAAAGCGGCTGAAGCCAGTGCGGATACGGAGCTGTTTAAGCTGTTTAATGATATCACCTTCGATAGGATACGACTTGTTACCTCGAGAGATAAACACAGGAGTATCGCCTTCAAAGTTTACCAACAGGCGCAGACCATCCAGCTTGTGTGATCCCCAACATGGCAGAATAAGTGATTTGCCGCGTTTCAGATAGTCATGAACCAACATCGGAATCAGATTTTCTTCAACCACAAGATTGCTTTCGTCTTCAACATAGCCCAGGCGAACTTGCTTTTCCCATTTACTGGTTGCTTCCAGAACGGCCTGTTGTTCTGGGGTAGTCTCATTGGCACGACCTATGTTTTTAGCTTTACAGATCGTCTCCTTGTACTGCATTTTACCGTCTTTCTTACCGAACTCAACTATTACTTTTTCACCCTCTGTAAACACTTTCCACTGCTGTACACTTCCATCACGGTTGAGTGCATAGAGGGTTGTTTTTACTTGATTCATGCGTGGTGCTCCTGTTAATACCAAAATTCTGTCACTGTGTAGTACAACGCATCTTCACTTGTTGCACACAAGAAAACTACGTTCCATTTACTTCCTTTCACAAATCTTTTCTGATCAACACCAGCAACCTGGTTCACCTTAACCCCTTCCATATCTCCAAGCTGGAGAACATCGTTCGGCTGAATGTAAACCTCATGCAGGCCTTTCTTGCGCTTCAAAGCTATTACCATAGTGTTCAGGCCATGAGAAATCTCTTTAATGTCATCAGGTTCAAGGTGGTGAACTCTGTACGTGTACATACTGCTCTCCTTATCCTGTGGGATTATCAATTATACACAGAACATCCCTGTTTTGTCAAGCAAAACAGCCCAGAAGATTACTCTTCCAGGCAGCTTGCACCATTCTCTTCTTCGAACTCATATCCGGCTACTACAAGGTCTATCAACCGGATCGCCAGACCACCATTAGGTGGATCCACCATTAAGTCCCAACCTTCAAGGTAAGCGTAGTAAACCCCGCCTGTTGAGAACAAATAGTCACCTATTGCTGGTGTTTTAGTACATTTTACAAACATCTCTGTCCTCTTTAATCTTTGAACGGGCTATTAGAGAACTCACCATTCCATGATTTCTTCATAGGCAGATTGAGTTTCAGGTACTCCCTGTACATCTTCCGTGCACCTGCATTGGTTAACTGTACTTTCGATGTGTACATCTCTTCACCAGTTTTAGGGTTAATGTAAGTTCCATCCTTGTCGTAGACATAGCCACCAGATCTTCCTTGTGAAGATGTTACAAGCAATTTACCGTGTCTACGCACCCAACCTTTGGCAATCGCCCATTCAGACACTCTTTGTGCGTTTACACCATTCAACCTTTTAGCGAACTCAGGTAGTGTCAAACCGTCACGCAACTGGTTTTCCAGGTTGTCAATGTACCGTGCCTGTCTGTCAACGTACTCAAGAGCTTCCTTTTCACGTTGCTGGGCTAATAATTTTTGCTCCACTTCATCTGCCCAGGCACGAGCAGCTGCAACAGGATCTGTGAAATCCGGTAATTTAGGACGCATACTGTAGCAGCCTTCTTCACGGAGAGCAGGAAGCACTTCCCCCACCACCCAGTCCTGAAACCGTTCTGCTGACTCAAGTTTTGAACGCATAACTAATCGGTACACATCTGACTCACGAATGAGTGTGATACCTTGTGGAATCGGTTCAAAACCCAAACACCCCATTTCGGGGTATTTAAGTTTAATCAGTGACTTACAGTGTTTTTTGATAGCATTCTCAGGTTTTACATATCCAAGTGCTCGTGCAACATCCATTGCAACAAAAGCTGGTTTACCTTCATAAATAACTGCTATTATTGAATTATTATCAAAATTAAATACCGATAGTTCATTCATCTTAAGCTCTCCTTATTTTGCAGATTTTCTTGCTACTTTCTTCGTAGCTCTGCGGCGTTTGTGGTAAATATCAAGAGCAGCGTTCTCTTGAGCACATGTCTTAACTGTTTTCAGACCGTAGGCTTGTGCTATTGGAAGATTCAGTTCCCACCAGCCAAGCCAGTACAGCTCACTCTCTGTGAGCTTCTCCTCCTCTGCTTTTCGGTACAGCTTCTGCATACCTGCAATAATATCATCGAGTGGGGTATCAAACACAAAAGCTGTTTTATCAAAAGGTGCTTTCTTTGGTTGTTTTGCCTTAGGCATCCTGCACCCCCTTAAACATCTGGTGCATCTCCTCATCCCCCATCACCAGGAAATCTCCAAAGAAATTCACCAGCCAATCACCACGGTTGAGAACATATCCACCAAAATCATCATCGATAATGGCTTGTGGTCGGATATCTCTTGTCCGTACAGCATGACGAACAAACACACCAGTATCGTGCCAGTGTTGCAGCTCCGATACGCTTGTGCTTGAGCCGTCAAACTGGTGTGCTTCAATCGGTTTGGTCAGGTTAAATTTCATTCTGGCAGGTCCTCAAAAGGGTAAACCAACAAGTGGCAATCATCATAACGCACGTTTCTATGTTGCCAGTTGATAAATCGGATAACCACAAGGTTGATCAAATTGCGATCACCATACATGCCAACACAGACATTACGCCAGTTACTGCCATTCACCACACAACTATCAAAGTACAATTTATCATCAAACTTGTGTTCAATATCCTGAACAATACCTTTCAGTGCAGCAAGCTGCCCACCGAACACGAAGTCTCCTTCAAGGTCTTTCAGTTTCACGGTACACCTCATTTACCAAAATTAAAAACAATGACTGCACAGATCAAAACCCACAGGACAAACAAAACATTTACGGTAGCCATAACAGTTCTCCTTACATCAGAAAGAAACCGTAAGCTGCGTAGCCCACAAACAGGAGAGCCGCAGCAGCTGAGCTCATTACTATGGCAAGTGCCATTCCAGCTTCTAATCGGTTCATATGCACTCCCCACGAAAATTAATAAGCCAGTACCCGCTGCCATTCATCCACGCAGGTAGTTCACCTGTACACTTAGAGACAAGGTGACCATACTCAGCATCATAGTAAAAATACTTGTGCCAGTCAACTATCATTGCGCCCCCCTATTAAAAGATTTGTTTGGTATATCTCTTCAACATAAGACCAATCTGTTTTCCAGTCAGGTATACTGCTTAGACATCTCCACTCATCAAGACACCTTTCCCAGTACTTTTGCACCTGTTGCTCTGTCCAGTTGTTAACCGTAGCCATATGTTTACGCACTTTCAAATATTCAGTCTCTCCATCAACAGAACAAGTCCTGGCAGGATGACAGGCTTTATGGCACATCGGACACAGAGCAATAATCCCAACACATGTAACCAATCCCGGCTCGAAAATATACAGTTCATGTGCCTCTACCGGGTGGTGATGCCCCCTACCCCCACATACCTCACATCTGTACCCTGCGTCTTTATAAACCTGCTTTCGAATCCTATCCCAACCACTTTTCCCAAACGCAGTCCTTGGGTTTTCACCCCAAAGAGGTTTTGGTATAAGCTGTGTGATGATTATTTTCTCTTCACGCATTTTACGACCGTCCTGCATACGGCACCTCTCCTCTTATACACACCTTTACCAGTAGGCGAACCATAACATAATTTTCATTTGCTGTCAATACTAATTTAAACGCTCTCAATCGCTCCGTAACGAGATTATTGGTTTAGTAATGCAACTGTAGCACTTAGGCACTATTAGCTCACTACAAAGGCTACCAGAGGCCTCAAAACCGATTTCTAGCGTGGAGATGTGGTTGAAGCGGCGGCGCAGACCTTCGACGGCTCCTTCCGGCAGCTTAGCTTTTCGCCGTCATCCCACATTAGCACCTCCCTCTCGGTCGGTGATCTTCCCACACAACTCAGAGCACAGCTCTTCATGAAGCATCAGAGATGCGACCCACACAACTCAGGCAGCTCTGTTGCCACAGATCCACCCGTTGATATCAGGCGATGACCAGGCGCGACCCGTCGAGCGCGAGCGAGCGGTAATAAGGAGCGCCCTATTTGTGGGAAAAAGAAAAAAATAAATTTGAACAAGAACGGAGCATGTTACTTAGTGAACACGAGTGGATACGAAGTGTGAACTTAGTAACATCTGATAGAGGGAATGCTATCAGCATGTATACCACTTAGTGAGGAACGAACTTAGTGGTATCAATGGATTGATTAATTGATTTATTGATTAATTTTGTCTTAACGAAATTAATTGATAAATTAATTAAGCAAGACATTGCTTACAGTAGTACTTAGTGAGTACCGAGCTACGGTAGTAAGTGAGAGTACGAACTTAGTACTACTATAGTAACGAGTTAGAGGGAACGCTAACGAAGTTACTATTGTTATTGTTATTGTTAGGGGCACTTAACTCCATGATTCGTAAAGGGAATTCCAGAATTTTTAGGCGATTTCCACCTTTTACTAGTACGAAAACCACCCATTACTGGTATATTTCGAAAAATAAAACCGCACTTTTTTCTTCGGTTTCCGTACTGAAAAAGGGAGGTTTCCGTACAGGTTACTGGTACGGTTTCCGTACTGAAAAAGAGCGGAATTCGTACCAATAATCCTCACTCTGTACCCTCCGTATAGACAGGTTCTCCGTCCTCATCCACAGCGGCTTTATAGAAAGCCTCTACATCTGCCACAAAGTTTAATGTATACCCTCTTTTACCAGGGTTATTCACTAAAGATATTAACCCCGCATCTGAAAGGTCGTTAAGAGTTTTGCAGACTACAGATTTGTCCACCATTGCTTTCTCACATAACTCTGCCCGAACAACCTTTACACCTTGGCTTTTGCGTAACCTAACAGTTTTGAGATACTTTTCAAAACAGCTGCGGAGGTATGAGTAGATCAGGATATGCGCAGATTTTATCCTGATCACTCCACCATCTTTCCTGTTTTTGATGTATTTTATCTCTGTCATCTCATGGTAGATTTTATAGTACGGTCCTAAATTTGCCATAAGCCAATCTCCTGTTTTTAATCGTAACAAGGATACCACAAACGAACATCCGTGTCAATATGATGCTCTGGATAAGGTAACTGGCTGTATCCACACACTCTGTTTTCTTCTACCCATTTCAGGAAATCTATTCTGTCTTCAAACACGTATTTCAGGTCACAACCCTCTGTACGGTACAGCATCAGGTAGTTCACCTGATTGGTATCCGGTAATTCATTCACCATTGCCAGGCGACGTGCTGGTACTCTCGTGCACAGATTTTTACCATCCTGTGGTTGCCTGCTGATCACAAGGCCAATTGACTCCAGGAACTTGATACTTTCTGCTACCTTCCGGTTCCTGTTGTGGTTCTTGTCGTATGGCAACCCTGCTTCCATAGCGATTACATGTGTGGAATCACCGCACCAATTGTTCCTGTGCATGTCTTCGTAGCTTGTCTGCTTGCGAATCTGGTAGCACTTGAACTGGATTCTGTTCTGATCAGCAAGATGACTCAACACTGCCTTATCAATGTTGGTCAGAAACAGGCAGCTTTTTTCTGCCCACACACTACCTGCCTCCGGGATTCTTCTCTTATCGAAATCTTTCCTGTTGGTCACAGCAGCAGGATTTTTCACCCACACAGCAAACAGGTTGTCAACCTTCCGATGACAATCATCATTGCCAAAGCAGATATTTTTGTTGAACCAGTTTTCCAGTACGCTTGATTTGATCTCTTGTTCTGCCATCTCTGTTACCTTCTTCTGTTTTAACAGAGTATAGCAGGCACAAGGCCTGCTGTCAATGTTTACTCATCACGTAATGCTTTAATCATCTGCTCGAAGAATCTTCTTGCATCGTCGTAATGTTTGTTCAGGAGTGCTTCTTTATAGTAGTAACGATAAACAACGTACTCAACGCCACGCATATGCCACCTCACTTGTTATCAGCTTCAATCATCAGAGATAATGCATCTTTGAACCCCATAAAAAGAACGCTACAGCGAATTTGTGGGTACGCCCTCAGGATTGGTAGCATGTACACCTTCTCTTCGTCACAGAACGTTTGAACGCTGTAGAATACGATTCTTCTCATGGTGGTTCCTCCTATGTATGGAAACATACCACACCACGTAGCAGAAGTTAAGAATAAAATCATGTTGACAACGAGATCAGGATGTGTTATCGTTCGCCCACAAGCGGATAAATGGAGGACGCATAACATGATTAGTCAAGAAACAGTACACGATATGGCACTGGCATTCATCCGTGAAGGGTGTGATGTATGTTGCATACCAAACCCTCGCCATCAGAATGATCCTGAAGACCCATCCATCTATCTTTCTGTATCTGGTAGAGGAATGGACCATCTTATCTATCTGGGGCTGAGCAGTAGGAGAAGGGATGAATATATTGAAAAATACCAGCAGGCAATTGACCAGGCAAAAGAAGACGCACATGAAGACCCGATGTGCTTCGACGAAGAGATAGATATGGTTTTCAGAGACGATAAAGATTTGCAACAGGTGTACAATTTTATTGAGTACCTGGTTTAGATGATTGACAAACGCAACCAAACATGCTAAGATTCTTCTTATAGAAAGGAGGTACACCATGAATAATCCTGTTGCTAAAAACTGCAACAAGTTTAACAAGGCTGCAACTCATGCTGATCGGAAGAAAGGTTGGTGTCCAGATTTAGACGAAGGACTTGAAGAGTACTTCGAAGATGAACTGGAAGACCTGGCAGACAATGCTCAAGAGATTGCAATCAGGGAATATGCAGAAAGAGCGAAAGCTGCAAGAATCTGTTGACAATACCAGGTTTGTTTGGTAAGATTAAAGTATGAGGTGAGGTAAACGATTTTAGTTTGAGAGGTCTACAGGAAATGCTATGTTTAAGGTTAAGCTCGTTTTCAGATCCTTAGAAGGAGACTATTTAGAACACGAATCTGAACACAGATTCTTCGATGATGCACTTGAAGTTGCAAATGATGTTGCTTGCGAGAATACAGGTTACGGACTGGAATTCTGGGAAGGAGGTGCACAAATAGATAAAAGCAAAATCTTCTATTTCTACCCGGATCCAGAATGTAGACATGTGAAGTACGTATTGTTCTTTTGCGTATTGCAATAAGGAAAGATATGAAAGATGAATTTGATGGCTTTTAGCTTGACAATGTTAAGTTAAAATGCTATACTCACAGCGTATCCCCTAGAGGGCTTGATAGTGCACCACACTGAAAAATGGTAGGAACGTGAGGGCTACGGACGCGTAGGGTTCCGGCAACCTGTAGCAAGGTCGAGCCAAAGTGCGGTAATGGCTTCCCTTACCCCCATAGAGGGACTTGAAAGTGCTGGGGACGGACCAGCAATCTATTGACAATCTCCAGAATGTATGGTAAACTCCACTTATCATATATTCTGGAGGTTAAGATGGTTGATAAAAAAGAAAAGACGAAAAAACGTCGTCGCAGAGGCAGACCGCTTAAAGAGGAATCAAACGCTATCCAACTTGAGAAAAATGTCATCGAGATGAAAGAAGCGTTCATTGCAATGGTTCCTGAAGCACATAAAGTGCTGCGTGATCTGATGAATAACCCTAAAACGAAAGAAAACATTCGTCAAAGCATTGCAACATATGTGCTGGAAAAAGCCGATGCTATGCAGGCAGAATACGACGAAATGTTTGATGATAATGAAGATACTCTTGTTCCGGTGGAAGAGGACAAACCTACCCCGTTTGCTCCGTTCACCACGGAAATTATCTCCATTGGCGATCAATAATTGATCCTTGAAGAAAAGTGCTTGGGCGGGTAAGCACTGGAAACACCGCTCAGTAACGCCCCGTTAGTTGAATTGGATACAACAGCTGCCTTCTAAGCAGTAGGTTACAGGTTCGAGTCCTGTACGGGGTGCCAAATGGGGAGTTATCCCGTAGAGGTAGCGGTGTAGACTGTAAATCTATTGTCATTGTGACTCGGGTGGTTCGACTCCACCACTCCCCACCAAACCCTTTAATCAAAAAACACTACTTAAACTTAAGGAACTTAGTAATATGTATACATTGAAAATTGTAGAACGTGTAATGCCGGAAGGTGAACCGGAAGATACCAGCATTCCATCAAAACCGTATCTCCGTGAATCTTACTACGACATGAACAAGAATACAGATGTTATCTTCTACGAGCCAAATCAAGAAGGTATTATAGCTGTGGTGATGGACGGCGAACAGAAGGTTTACATTTATGATGATACTTCCGCGTATCTCATGAATGAAAATGCTGTTACTGTGCGTATTATTCATCGCGTCCAGTTCAACTAAGGCGGTTTTTTATTCTCTTTAGCTTTCATAGTGACGTCTCCATATATTGGTTTATCAGTTTTAACCCGCCCCGTCAGTCTTTATGGCTACGGGGTTTTTTTATACCTGGGGGCAAAGTGCCAACTGTACTTGCATTTCTGATAAAATATAAGACCGCGATAAAATGGATTGTCGCAACGATTTTACTCGTGGTAGCCTGTGTTGGAGTGCACAGTTGGTATACCACACAGATACAAAATGCCTATGATCAAGGTGTAGCAGTTACTGAACAAAAGTGGGATAAGGTAATGACCCAGCAGAAACTTCAGGCTAACCAGACTAAATTGGAGAATGCTTATAGGGTGAAAGAGCTGGAGCAGAAACTTGCAAATATGCAGAACAGCATGAATAATCCTACAGCTTTTGGTGGTCAGGCCCAGGCCAATTTCCAGAAGTCTGGAGCTGGGCAGCAGAGCCGGATCCCTGATCAAGTGATCGACATTTACAACGAAAGCATTAATTCGGAGGTGCAGCAATGAGATGGTTACTTGCATTAGCGTTAGCACTGACGTTTTCTATGTCTCTGGTGGGTTGTAGTTCACCGAAAGAGACTGTTGTCACAGTCGCACCCCAGAAAGTAGAGCAGCTCGCGGTAGAGCCTCCGTCAGCAGCTATGATCCCTCCGGCAAAAGCTATACCACTTGTCAAAGGCGCAGCTGATGCAGAGAACTCTGCTACAATGAGGCAAAATAATCTTTCCTGTAGTAATGACAGAGCTAAACTGATCATCCTACAGGAATATGTAAGAACTTTATTCAATAAGGAGAACTGATGGCTAAAATGTATGGCCCATGCTCCCGAAAACAACAGATGATTCTGGAAAACGATGCCGACTTTCTGATCATCGGTGGTGCAGCTGGGTGTTTGTCAAAAGATCATGAAGTGATGACACCTAATGGGTGGATCAGAATTTCAGAATGGGATGGTCAAGATATCCTCCAGTTTGATAAAGAAACTGGCAAGGCCATGTTTATTCAGCCTGAAGAGTTTGTTAAGTTAGAATGCGATAAACTGACCAGGGTTGTGCAGGACGGTGTATGTCAGGAATTATCTGATGAACACACAGTTCTGTACGTCCCAGAAGACGGAACAGATCATGGTACACTTCATTTCTCAGAAGTGGCTGAACAACATGCCAATGGTGAGTTGGCAATGCGGATGCCAACCGCGTTTGTGAACATGGGGGGTACTGGCCTCGACATTTCTGACGAAGAGTTGAAAGAAAAGGCAAGATATTACAAATTCACAAATGAATGGTACAACTGTGATCGCCGTCAGTTGTTGCAGATCTGGTATGAGATTTACCTGAACGGTAATGATCCTCATGTCTACGTTGTTCCAACGAAAGAACAGGCTGATTTCTTGCAATACCTCGGAGCATCTATAGGTTTCAACGCGCGGATCTCCTTTGAACAAGGTTATAAGGTTGTGTTCTCCAACGAACGGGCAGGGACAATTGCTCTTAATAACGATGCAACGTTCGAAGAGTTTGAACCGGAAGATGGTTACAAATATTGTTTTGCTACCACAACAGGTTATTTTATCACCAGACTGGAAAACTGCATTGCAGTGACAGGCAACAGTGGTAAATCCTTTCTTCTGCAACTTCTCCCACTAAAGATGATAGATGACCCCAACACCTCTGTGGTGATGTTCCGTAGGACAACTCCACAACTGGAAGGTGAAGGTGGTCTGTGGCCTAAAGCACTAAGTGTGTATCTGGATCTTCCTGAATATATGAGGCCAAAATTTAGGGAGAAAGACCATAAGTTTACTTTTCCATATTACGATGCAAAGACAGGTAAATGGGACAAGAAAAGAGATGGTGCAGTAATCAAGTATTGCCATATGGAATATGTCCAAGATAAGCTGAATCATCAAGGGTAAACAAACCTGCCCTTCGTGCCTAATTCGGTGAAACTCCTTGACAAAAGGACAATACCGAGCTACGGTTCAAGGATGAGTTGAAACCGAGTGTAACGACTATCCCCGATGAGTGTAGGGGAGTATGATCACAAGCTATTGGTGATCCAAACGGCACGCCAAGGATGGAAGAGATAGTCTGTTCCACATGGTAACATGTGGCGGGTGTCTTAGCACACCGCGTCGGAGTAGCGATCCGGCGGGACAAAAGTGGAATATACTTTAATATGCTTTGACGAGGGGACCCAGTTCGACTGGGAGCAAATCGACTACTTGATCTCGCGTATGAGGTCGAAATCGAAATATTCTTCACGGATGGTGATCAGCTGTAACCCCGATTCTGAACACTATTTAGCCAAACTTGTTCGTTGGTGGCTTGATGATGATGGCTATCCTGATGAAAGTAAGTGTGGCGTTAAGCGCTATTTTATTCGTAGGGATGGGGAATTTATCTTCGGCGACACGCCAGAAGAGTTGATAGAGAAGTACACTTATGTTAACGGTAAGGGTGTTGAGATAGTTCCAAAACCCCTCTCTATCGCTTTTATAGGTGCAACCATTAAAATGTAGTGGCTTCGTGCAGCAATGCACGTCGAATAACTTTGTTAATTGCTGGAAAATCTGATTGACATTCAGACAACCAGCAGCTATAATTATCCTTCCGAAACTATAGTAGGGAGTGTTTGAAATGAAAAATTTAGGCTTTTTAGGTTATCCGCACTATTGCGCAACCTATGATGGTAAGATTTATAGTCTATACTCTAATAAGTTCCTACACCAAAACCTTCAAAAAACAGGTTATGTAATGGTTACTCTCTGTGAGCGGGGTAAGAAGGTAAATGTATTGGTGCACAGACTTATAGCTTACGCTTTTGTAGATAATCCTGACCCTGAAACAAAAACTCAAGTCAACCATAAAGATGGCAACAAGGAGAACAATGCCGCATGGAATCTTGAGTGGACAACTGCGGAAGAGAATACTCACCATGCTCATGCAACAGGTTTGAAAAAACATTTTGTCAACGAGAGTAGATCTCTTGACGATACTACAGCGTTAGAGGTTTGTAGGTTGCTTGAGCAAGGTGCTCGTACTAAAGATATCTGTGAGATGTTTGGTGTAAAACAATCATTGGTCAGCGGCATAAAAAACGGGTCTGTGTATCCAGATATCTCTGCTGAATTTAACTTTAGGAAGATACCATCTTCTAACCGAATAAGTGAGCACAAGGTGATAGGTATATGTGAAGATTTGCAAAAAGGCTTATCTGTCAGTGCAGTAGCGCGTTTATGGGGAGTTGCACACAGCACTGTGAAAAGGATTAAGGAAAGAAAAACCTATACTTACATTTCAAACAACTATGAGTGGTAATTGTAGTTCAACGACTATCCCGAGAGGGAGTAGGGCGCAAGCCTATGGCGCTCGAAAAGCAAAGGGTCCTGTGAAAACAGGATCGTGATATAGTCTGCTCTGCATGGAGACATGCAGCTGCCCAAAAGGCGGGGGTCAGAGTTGCGTCCGGCCCTGAACATCAGGATACGATAACCCTATCTGCTTGCGTGATAACCCAGAGTATCTTGCATTCCTGGAAGGTCTGCCGGATCTAGAAAAAGCACAGCTTCTCGATGGTAACTGGTTCGCTAAACCTGAAGGTGCAAACTATTTCAGTCGCACATTCTTGAAAGATGCGGATCATGTCCCACTTGGAGCAGTTTCTGTGAGAGCATGGGATAAAGCTGGCACAGAACGTACCTCTGGCAACAAATTCCCTGACTTCACGGCAAGTGTTAAGGTTAGCAAAGATAGTGATGGCTTCTATTACATCTCTGGGGATTATTGCCCTGAAAACGTAGATAATGGCAGATATTCCACAGGTTTGCAGGGTAAGTTCTGCAAGAAGGCTGGGGAACGCGATGTTATCGTAAGGAAACAAGCAGAGTATGATGGTGAGGATTGCATAGTCGTCTTCTCTGTGGACCCGGGGCAGGCAGGTAAGAGTGAGTTTTTAACTTCCTCAAGACCCTTGCTTGCAGCCGGATTCAGGGTAGAAGAAGACCCAATGCCGTCCAACAAATCAAAACTGACCCGTTTCTCTCCGTTTGCCAACCTTGCCCAACAAGGTATGGTACGCATCGTTAAGTCAAGTTTCGATCCAGATACATTGGAAGCATTTTTAACTGAGCTGGAGAAATTCAACGGCGAACGGTCAACTTTTAGCCGCAAAGATGATTTTGCTGACGCTGTTGCATCTGCAATTAACTATCTTGAAAAAGAAGAAGTTGCAATGCCGTGCGTGATTCCGAGGATTGTTTCACCTTCTATGTATAAGAGAATGATTTAAATAGTTGCCAATCTCTGTTGAATGTGTTACAATAGTCTATAGAGCACAATATAAGCCCTCTTCGGAGGGCTATTTCTTTTGTCTAACTTGAGGGTAATCTTGTGTCCAAGAAAAGCCGTAGGAAAAACAACGCAGCAGCCAAAGCAAGGGCTGTGAAAAAAGCTGGAAATCAAGATGCCCAGGTGCATAACGTTCGTCTGGGGGAAATTGGTTCCGGTGCTTTGGCTCAGATCCAGTTCGAGTCTCAACAGATGATGGTCGAGGAATTGCGTTGGCCAAACCTGATAGCTACAGTAGAGACAATGAAATGTGACTCCACAGTAGCAACCGCTCTGGATTCTAAATACGTACTGATTACAAAAGCCTTCAACGATTTCAAAATTCTCTACAACGAAGAGAGTGAGGAATCTAAGAAAGCAGCAGATTTTATTGATTACGCATTACGTAATCTTGCTAACCAGCAAACACTTCGTGATATTGCAAGAAGTGCAGCCACCTTCAACGAATACGGCTTCTCAATATTTGAGAAAGTTTACCGTCGTGAACAGGAAGGGGAGTACGCTGGTAAATTAGTTATTGACAAGTTTGCATTCAGGCCTCAAGCGAGCCTGTCCCGCAGTAACCCGTTCCAGTTCGATAAAAACAGTCGCAAACTTGAAGGTATATGGCAGTCACCGAATGCGTTTGTTAATTTCAAACGTAATTCATATGCTGGCCCACTCCTTTCTGCTCCGGCAGATTTCAACGGTGAAGAGGTCTTCATTCCGGCTAAGAAAATTATGGTCATGACACTCTCCGGTACAGAGTCCAATCCGGCTGGTGTTTCCCCTATGATTGGGTGCTACAGATCTTTCCGTGAAAAAGTTCTTATTGAAAACCTGGAGGTTGTTGGTTGCTCTAAAGACCTTGGTGGTGTTCTCGAATTAAAAATTCCTTCCAACATCTTGAACAAAGCAAGTATCGACCCAACCTCTATGGAAGGCCAGATGGTTGCTAACCTGATGGCAGATGCTGCAAACGCTCATTCTGGTGAACAAAGTTTCTTCATTCTCCCATCAGATCGTGATAAATCAGGCAAAGAACAATATTCTATGGACCTGAAAGGGATCAATGGTGCTGGTAAACAATACTCTACCAAAGACCTTGTTGATGCACGCAAGAAAGCTATCCTTGATAGATTCGGTGCTGGTTTTATTAACTTAGGTAACGACAACGTAGGTTCCTATTCGCTGTCTGAAAGTAAGCAGTCTTTACATGGTCACTTTGTTAATCGTGATATCGACATTATTGTTGAGGCCTTTAATAAAGACTTTATCCCACAGATGCTTGCACTGAACGGCATCTACCTCTCTAATGAGGATATGCCTAAGCTGAAACCTGGTCTTACTGAAAAAGTAGACATGGAAGAATTTTCAAAATTCGTACAGCGTATTGGTGCAGTAGGCTATCTGCCTAAAACCCCAGGTGTCATCAATAAAATCCTCGAAGTTGGTGGTTTCGACTATCGTGTTGACGAAGAGATTGATACCGAAGAGTTAATGCAGTTGCTGGGGCAGGATGTAAGTCGTGCAGGTGACGGTATGGCAGCGGGAACTAACGGTAATGGTACGTCCAGAATGTCATCCACACGCGATAATTCTGTATCAAATATGGAAAATTAAAAATTTTTCATAAACAGGGTTGCATTTTAATTTGCAGTGTGGTAGAATAGTTTACATGAGGTAAAAATGTCTACAACTGAAGAGATGATTTCGTACGAGATCATCTACGAACCAAACACTAAAGATGCTCACGGCGAGTGGATGTCTGAAGAAACTCTTCGCAAAGCGAAAGAAAGCTGGGACATGGCATACGCCGCTGGCATCGCCAGAGAAAATCTTTTCCATCTCACCTCCACCAACGCATTCACTATCGAAAAAACCTGGATTCAGGAAGAACTTGATGTGATCGTTGCAGAAACGGGACAGCCTATCAAGGCTGGCTCCTGGGTCGCCAAAGTCAAATACAACAACGAAGCCCTGTGGGAAGCTAAGAAAGCTGGCATTGTCGGCGGTCTAAGCATCCAATGCACAGGGATCGTTAATGAAGAAACAGGTGAGATTACAGATATCAATTTCGGGGCCACAATCGTGGAAAATGAAGAGGGCGATGAATAATGGCAGACACCATCAAAATTCAAGAGAAAGGCATTGCACTGTGCCATGAAGCACAAGGCTTCAGTGCTAACAAACGTCCAATCTCTTTGCTGATGAAAAGTGATCTTGAACCGGAACAGTTGACAGACGATATTGTCAAAGCTCTGCGTCAGGTCACGGTGGATCTCAGTTTTGAAGAATACCTCATGAGATTCTTTGGTTTGTGGTCCTATGATGCTAAAAAATTAGCTGCACTTCTGGGGTTTGAAATCGAAGAGGAAGCCTTCGCAAGAGAACATCCAGACAATGATTGGGCGCAAGCCGACGCGGAAATGGTTCGTGAATGGCTGGAAGAAGCAAACTCCACTGTCACGCTCCACAAAGCTGCTCAAGAAGGTAAAGAATTAAATCTTATTGAACAATATGAACTTCTGAAAGCACAGCAGAAGTTCGAAGCAGTAACCGCTGATCTCTTCGATGCAGAAGGGAACATTATCAAAGCGGTAGAAAACCCAGTGGAACCTGAGGTTAAACCTGAACCACAACCTAAACCTGTTACGGAACCTGTACCTGAAGAAGCTCCCGTAAAAGATTCGGTTGAGACAGAAGTTAAACCGGAGGTTAACACCACTGATAACAACAAACCCGCAGATATCGAGGGGAATACGGTGGAAGATGTAACCAAATCTCAAGAGTATATTGACCTGTTGAAGCAATTTGAAGAATTGCAGGCAAAACAAGCTGAAGCCGATGCAATCATCAAAGCTCAGGTTGAACTCAAAAAAGCTGAAATGCTTGAAAAAGCAAAAGCTCTTAGCTTTGTAACTGAAGAAGATCACGAAATGCTGGTTGAATTCATGTTGGAAAAAGCTAACGAACAGGTTGTAGCACTTCTGGAAAAAGCTCAGGCACGCATTGCCGAACTTGAAACCGAAGTTGAAAAAACCAAAGAAGAATTCGCAACCGCCGAACACGGTAAAGACGGCGAACCTACTGTGGACGATATTCAAAAATCCGCAGAAGAAATCCTTGCTGAGAACGTAGCTAAAGCATTAGCTGCTCAATCTAACAAATAATTTTCAAGGGGAAAATGATGATCACCACTCAATATTCTGATATCGTGCTCGGCAAAGTAGACGCAAGCGATGCTGGCTTCAACTTTAAAGAAATCGAAATCACCACTCTGACTACTGACCATGTAGCAGGTGCTGTAGTTACCGCTACTGGTGCTCTGGCTAACGAAGATGGCTCTGATGCATTCGGTGTTCTGGTGGACCGTGCTTTACTGCCTGATGACTGCGGTCGTGTAAACCTTGCTGAACCACTGCCTGTTGGTAAAAAATATAAACTGGTTGTTGCTGTTCGCGGCGTTACCTTTGCAAAAAAACATCTGGTTATCGCTGGCGGTAAAGCTGCTCCTGAAGCTGTTTTAAAAGCTCTGGAAGCTTGTGGTAACAAAGTTCAAGAATAATTGTTAAATTACTGGAGAAAATAATGATCACTCGTAAAGATGATTTTGGTATTGTTGACCTGGGTGCGACTCTTGAACTGGTTCCACGCCAATTCCGTCTGATCACTGGCATGAACCTTTTTGAAACCCATCTGGGTACTTCTACCATTGCACAAATCGAACGTGTTGACGAAATCGTAGCAGATATTCCTGCTCGTCGTCGTGGTGGCGAAAGAAACTACGTTGGAAGTGAACGTGCTCAGCTGAAAAATCTGAATGTGCCTTTCTTCCCATTAGACAAAGGCATCACTGCTGCCGACGTTCAGAACTTCCGTCGTTACTTCTCCCCGGATGCTCCGAAAACTGTAGAAGATGTTGTAACTCGTGTGGTTCGCCGCATCCGCATCTCCCATGAAGCTCTGCGTGAAAAAGCACTGTTTGCTGCTATCATGGGCCAATCCTATGCTCCAGGTGATGCAACCTGCCAGTATGACTACTACACCCTGTGGAACGTAACTCAGAAAGCAATCAAAATCGACCCGGCTAATGCTGCTCAGGATCCGATGGAAGTTATCGAAGAAGGCCGTCTGCACATTGCTCTGCGAGCTGGTGACAATGCTGGTGCATACCGCATTATCTGCCTGTGCTCTCCGAAATTCTTCAGTGCACTGGTTCATCATCCGCTGGTAGAACTGGCTTACACCTATTACAGCTCCCAACAGGAACCTCTGCGTCGTCGTCTAGGTGCTGGCGGTGAAAACGCAATCTATCGTGTCTTCGAACACAAAGGTATGACCTTTATCGAAGATATCTCCGGCAACATCCTTGAGGGTGAAGCATATTTAGTACCGATGGGTATTGATTCTATGTTCCAGCTGCATTTTGCTCCGGCAGATGACCTGGCAGAAGCAAATACTCCGGCACAAGAGCTGTACATGTGGTACAAACACTCCGCTTATCTGCGTGAAGAAAAAGTTGAGAGTGAAACTTCTATGCTGGCTGTTAACACCCGTCCTGAACTGGTTGTTAAAGTTACTCTATAATCGTCACTTAGGTGACTAACCTCGAAGGGGGGAGGGGGAACCCTCTCCCCTTTCTTGTTTTAGGGCTGTAAAGGAGACTCTTGTGTTCTATCCAGTTGAATATGATCCGAAATTACGGATTTTTAATAACCAGGTGGACTTCTATGAATTTCTGGCAGAGACTAATCCAGAAATCAACGTAGGCCTGTCTGCGTTATTACCACCAACCGAATTTGTTGTTGGTGAAAAACACTTCCCATGCAGAACGATTGTGGATTTCTTCGAACAGATTGCAGAACAGACTGGATTGCCAATCGACACGAAAGCCTCCACCATCCGTATGGGTGTAATTCTTCTATTCTTAACAGAGAATCTTGATGAAAGTATTTTAACACTTCAGAGCGGTGATGCCAATATCACACTCACCCCCTCAGTGTTTAAAGAAGTAGATGCCGCTTTCAAGGTTTCTGTAGCAGAAGGTTATTTGTGGGATCCTGCTGGGATGCCTGAAAATGTGACCATAAACGATGAGCAATGTAACATTGTTTATGCAGAGGGTACTCAAACTTTCACCATCAAGTGGTCTAAGAAACGTTCTCAGGTTGTAAATTTAGGTCTTACCTCTACAGTGGCACCAGAACCGGAACCACCTCGGCCTGATCCTGAACCAGAGCCTGAGCCGGATCCTGAACCAAATCCAGAACCGGAACCGCCCGTAGAGGGCAATGGTGAAACTACAGCGTCTGTTGCATCACAGAATGCGGAGCCAGCTATAATGACAATGAGTATGGAAGAAGCTGCTCCCGATAACGTCGATGCCATTCTACAGCAGGCTGCTGCTTTAGAAGACGAAGCAGACAAGAGTGGCTCTAAGGTGGCTCTTGAAGCATTCGCCAAACAACACGGTGTGAGCTTAGCTCGAAATAAAACTTTCGCCAACATGATGAAAGATTTCGAAGCAACTCTCAGAGCATAAAATTAAAAATTACACCACTATTAGCCCCACGCCATTTCCGGTCTGGGGCTTTATTTTTATCAGCTTACATGTTATAATAATTAAGTGTTCATAATCCTCAAAGGAGATAGAATGGCGTGGTATGAAGAAGAAGAGGTAGTCCCTACTCCTGGTGGGGGAGAGCCTGAAAATCCAGATCCGGTAGGACCGGGTGTTGATGAAGGTGAAGTACCTGTAGATCCAGTTGACCCAGAAGAGCCTACAAACCCTGTACCAGGGGAACCGGAACTACCAACTGTACCGGATGATGATATTGACCCAGGTTTTGGTCAGGAAGATGCTTTGTCAGCATTTGTTCGTATTCTGCTTGGGAATGTGTCGCCTGAAATACTTCCACCTGAAACACTGGCCCTGTTTGTAGAAATGGCAGTAATGAAATATGATCTGGAAAATCATCCAGAAAGATTGCCGAATGTCAAATATGATGCAATGGTACAAGCTGTTCGCTGGCTGATGATTCAGGAAGTGGCAAGCGGTGAATCCAGTATTAGTTCTCGTCTTGAAAAAATTGGTGATGAAACTATTGAAGTCCGTATAGGCCAGACCACATGGCAAGGCTGGAAAGACTTCCTTGATTGGCTGGTTGCCAACCCAGACTATGTTGACTCTGAACTAGATGCCTGCGGCAGACTGGTTATCATCGGTGGTGTACGTGAAGATGAGTTCCAAAGAGTTAAACGCCATAGAAACAGTGTCTGTGGTTTCGATGTTGCTGGTATCACACCTATGAGCGGTTTACCTGGTCAACCGAAAAGATACCCATCTCGCAGGTAATTTGCTAAATTGGTATTGAAAATCATTGCAGCCTGTGGTATAATTTATCTATTGGGGGGTAAAGTGCTTAGAGTAAAATGCACTTCCAAAACTAATTTTAAACAGCTTAATAGATTTCACAGAGAGCTTCTTAAGCTGGAAAGTAAAACAATCTCCTATGGATTCTACGACGAAGAACATTACTCTGGCCTGAATATGGCAACACTGGCTGCAATTCATAACTTTGGCTGGAATGGTCTTCCGGTTCGTAATTTCATGGAAACAGCTTTCGTATTTTATAATGCGGAACTTCCCAAGCAGATGGAACGACTGCTCCGCGCGATGGCGCGTGGGGCAAGTCCAGATACTGTCCTGAAGCAAATCGGTAAAGGCGGGGCTGAGGCTATTAAGTTCGTTATCGAGGCGGGAATGTTCAGCAATCCAACAGTGAGCGAACAATGGGCGCAAGAGAAAGGCTTTAACGAAGCTATGCGTCATTACGATGTGTTGCTTGAGTCGGCAACCTTCAGGATTGGACAATTAAAAGACTAATGGAGGTTGAATGGCTGTAGGCTACAGATTGATTGGTAAAAATAGATTAATTCCGAGAAAGACTTTTAAGGGTCGTCACAGAACGTTTAAACGTATCGAGAACAGCCCCTTTGCTAACAAAGGTGTTGAGCTTGAGATAGAAGAGTTTGATGTTTTAGAATGCGTTATGCAGCCTTTAACAGGCCGTGCAGCTAAAGACTACTCCTCACAAATTAACCCCGAAGGTGGCAGACAGTACGAAGCGTACACAGTTTACTCCTCTGTGCGTCTACGTAACCCAGACGAAGGGGAATATCAACTTGCGGATCAGATTCAGTTGCCCAACCTGCACGGGGAGTTAACATGGTTTACTGTTCTGAAATGCGATCAATATCATACATCAGGTGTGGAAAGATACCGCTCCTATGTTGTGGAAGAACCCACAAATAACGAAGGAGACACAATCTGATGGAAGAGTTTGAAAAAGTTTTCAACGATCTGGAAGAAATCGTTGCTAAGATGGCAAGAGTTGCTACAGGCAGACGTGTTATCATTGGTGATCAGGAGATCATACCCAAACCAGATGGTGAGTTTATCCTTCTTGAAACGATGGGTATTCAGCCGCACATCTGGGAAGACAATGCATTCCAGACCGAAGAGGGTGTTGCTTACATTACCCACAACTACACAGTTACTTATATGCTAACTGCCTACCGTGGTAAAGCGTATGCAGCATTATCCAGATTATTGCAAGCAATAAACCTTCCGGTGTTTTACGAGAAATTCTTTCCTGATGGCTCTATGTACGCCTATTCTTCGGCCTCTACAATCTCACCTCTGCGAGTCCCGATGAATAAGCAAGCATATGAGGTAAGAGCCACAGTAATGATGACGTTTAACGTCAGGTTTATTGAGACTGACATGGCAGCGTTCGAAGATCTTCAGGGCATTGAAGCTGAGCTTCATGTTCTCCACCCTGCTGATGGCAGTCAAGCGGTTATCGACCCTGGTCAGTAATCGTTCTCCATGTAGCGTAATGATTATGCTACTTGTTAATATCCTGTGCACAAGATATTGAAGAGGAAACAAATGCCTTACAATGATAAAGTTGTCGATGTGCAAGTAAACCTGGGTACGCAGCCGATTGACACTGTAGGCTTCGAAACTCCCTTGTTTATTGCCATCCACAAAAATTTTACTGAACGCGCTCGCGTTTACGCTGAACTCGATCAGTTAGTTGACGACGGTTTCGCACCAGGTAGTGCTGCTCACACCTTCGCTGCTAACGCTTTCGGTGGTGAGTTCCCGCCACAATACATTGTCATTGGTCGTCAGAATGCAACAGAAACTGTTGTTGACTTTGTTGGTGGTGTATTCCCAGCTGAAACCGAAGTTATCGTAAACGTAGCAATTCCAAATTATGATCGTGCCGTGGTCATTGAAGTTGGTGGTGGCACTGCTGCTACTATAATTGCCGAGGCTCTTGCTTCTGCAATTACTGAGGATGAAGTCCTGGCAGGTGCTGGAGTAACTGCTACCGCTGGAGCTGGTAAAGTTACCGTTACTGGTGCTACCGTAGGCTACGGTGCTGGGGATTTCAAAATCGAAAATAAATCCAATGAAACTCCGCAGACGGTTATTGATGAAATCAATGATGTGAACAGCAACTGGTATTTCCTGTGTGCCGAAGATCACAGCACCGCTGCTATTACAGCTCTTGCAAAATGGGCGCAAGCTAACTATAAACTCCATGTTTACTCCACTGCTGATCAAGACGCAATGGGTGTAGAAGCTGGTATTGGCTATGCTCTCAAACTGCTCCAGCTTGATACCTTAGGTATGTGGGATCCTCGTGCTGACATGGACTTCCCAGAAGGTGGTATCATCGGCGCAATGGCATCCAACGACCCGTCCTATGGTGATAGCTTACACCTGAAAAAAATGCCAGGCATTACTCCTCCGAACATAGGTATCGGTCAAAGAATGGCATTATGGGACAACAACCTGAACTTCTACAGAATGATCAACGGTGTTGGTTGCTTCTGGGAAGGTAAATGTGCTTCAGGTCAGTATGCTGACGTAATCAGGTTCTCACACTGGATCAAATTCCGTTCTGAAGAATCTATGTTTGGTTACATGCATCGCAGATCCAATATGGGCATGAGCATGAAAATGTCTGATGATGACCTGCCTGTTATTAAATCTGTTCTGATGAACGACCCGATCAACACGGGTATCACCAACGGTGCTATCCTGACTGGGTATGACGAAGAAAATAGTGTGTTCTACGATCCGATTATCACTGTTCCGAAACGTGCTAACATTCCTGCTAATCAGCTGGCTGCTCGCACTTTGGAAGGCGTTAAAGTAGAACTGGTTTACAACAATGCTCTGCACTTTGTTAAAATCCGCATCAATGTCCTGCTGGACAAAACTGGGGCTACCAGCACAAGTGCTCAGGCAATGACTGAATAACAGGAGAGTAAATGTTCACTGATATTTTAACTCCGTTTGCATATGACCCGAAAAAAGTTCGTCTCTACCTGATGACTCAGAGAGTATTCGGTTTTGCAGCGGATACAAAAATTGTTGTTTCTCGTAACGAGGACAATATTTACCCGCATATGGGCGTGGATGGTGAACTAAGTGCAGCTTTATCCCGTAACCAATCTGGTGTAATGACTGTATCTTTACAGAACACCTCCGCATGGAACGCCTACCTGTCAGACTGGCAGAAACAAGCATCTATTACAGGTCTTGTATTCTTCCCAGTGCTGCTGGAAGGTAGCCAGGGGCCAGGCATTAGCACGATTGGTTGGATTCAGAAACAACCTGATCTGACCTACGGCACTGAAGTTGCCCAACTTGACTGGGAAATCGGCGTACTGGATTGCTGGTTGAACAAAGATAACATTGAATCCGCAATGATGGGACTTGCAGGTTTAACTGGTATTATTTAATACTAAGGCCACCTTCGGGTGGCCTTTGTTGTTTATAGGCCTTGACAATATTCTCCAGATTTGGTATAGTCACATCATAAAATAAAGCAGGAGGAGAAGATAGATGTGTGACTCACGTACTCAGAAGTGGATTGATAAAGTTCTTGCTAAGTATCCACAAAACGCTGATCTTTTCGACTATTCACAAGTTGTCGTTGTGGGTTGTAAAGAGAAAGTAAACATCATCTGTAAACAGTGTGGTAAGGTGTTTCCTCAAACACCGGACGCTCATCTTAACCTTGGCAGGGGCTGCCCTGATTGCCGAAAAGCCCAGGCTAAGAAAAACTCAGGTGCTTCACGTAAAGGTAAAGCAAACCTGAATCGCCGTTCTTCAACAGAAGAGTGGATAGCTAAAGTATTGGCTAAACATCCAGAGTTCGCTGATAAATATGATTATTCTCAGGCAGTTTACACTAAAACAGACGAGCCTGTGACGATCATTTGTAAAACATGTGGTCGTGTATGCACACCGAAGGCACGTAAACATATGGAAGGGCAAGGATGTAAATCTTGTGCTGGACGAAAATCTGCGGAAAAAAGTGTACCAACGTTTCCAGAGATGGTAAAAAGGGCGCAGGAAGTGCACGGGGATGAGTATGAGTATTTTGAAGACAGTTATAATTGTATGTCTAAAGAGATGATGATCCGCCATAAAAAATGCGGCAATGTCTTCCCTCAACGTCCAGAGTTTCACATTGGTAAGAAACAGGGCTGCCCGTTTTGCCAACATGTTGTATCTTCTGGTGAAAAAGATGTTCTTGCTTTCGTGAAAGAACATACACACTGTGAAGTACAGAACAATGTTCGTACTGTGCCTGACTTCTTTGTGGGAAGCAAACGGATCCATAAAGCTGAACTGGACATTTACATTCCAGAGTTGAAGCTGGCAATTGAGTACAACGGTACTCACTTCCACGATATCTCTTTAAAAGGTAAAGGCTACCACATAGGTAAACGTAAAGCGTGTGAGCAGTTAGGCATTCGCCTGATTTCTATCTGGGAATGTGACTGGCAGAATGATCGCAAGCGTCCTATCCTCGAGCGTTATCTTAAAAATGCTTTAGGTGTTCGTGAAGAACGTACTGTGTATGCACGTAACTGTGTGGTGAAAGATGTTCCGCAGGATGTGTACAGAGAGTTCATGGAAGCAAATCACATACAGGGGTATGCAAACGCTAAGGAAGCTAAATGCGGTCTGTATACGAAAGACACAAACGAGTTGGTGGCTTGTATGAGCTTCCGTATCCTGAAAAACAAAGATCAGAAAGATACTCCGTTTGTGATGTGGGATATGGTTCGCTACGCTACAAACTGTAATGTTCCTGGTGGTCGCAGCAAACTGTTTCACCACATGCAACAGCGCTTCCACATGGACCATGTGCAGTCTTTCATTGACCGTGATTATTTCAATGGGGCTTCTTACCTGAAAGAAGGTTGGGAGCTTATGGAAGATGACCAGGTTTCTATCAGCTTCTGGAGCTACAGAGGCGGTAGAATGTCTCGCCAGATGTGGTGGAAGAAAAACATTCCTGCAACTCTTGAGAAATTAGGATTGCCAGCAGATCTTTACGATGAAACTAAAACTCAAGAATGGAATGCGTATAATGCTGGTTGTAAAATTCTTGAGAATAGTGGTAACTCGCGTTTTGAATGGCACAGCGAGGAAGGTAAGAAAGACCCTCTCTATCTTGAGTGGATTGACAAACACGGTAAGTAATGCTAAAATACTTCTATGCGATAACGCATAACACTAACTTTAAGGGTAACAAGAGATGCCAAACTTCAGACCTACTACAGAAATAGATTTAGTCGGACATAACTTCATCATAACCCACTGGTCCCCGATGGTGTGTATGCATAACCTGCCGAAGATTGGTAGGATTATAGCTGTGCCGATGGGAGCTATTGGTGGTGAATTACTTAATGGTGGGAGAAATTTAGCAGAAGTGCTCCCAACAGCCTTAGTCTATCTGTTCGAACAGCTTGATGATCAGTCTATTGACGAACTGTTTAAAATACTCTTCAGTGACGTTACAGTGGACGGTGTGGACAAAGTGGATCCTGATAAGCTCTTTGCTGGCAACCTGTTTGCAATGCTCAAACTGGCTGGTAAAGTGCTGGAGGTTAACTACGGATCTTTTTTCACTCAAGAAGGTTTAGACGGCCTGATGTCGATGTTTCAGGGACTGCAAATGGCGAATCAGATCAACAGTCTGGACCAGGAAACTCAGGAATAAGCAAAGTCGTATTGCAGGCCAGCGAGTGGGCAAGGAAACATAGCTCGCTTAGTTGGTTCGATTTCCTGTGGTGTAAAGTGTTGAAAGGGTTTCGTGGTGAGAACTATGAGTCTCTCAACAGTGCTGACATGGACTACTTTTTGATGTTGTGTGAATATCTTGACATTGAAGAGTTCCTTGATGGTGTTCAGAACAAAGAGTTTGAGAGAGAGCAAGAAGCCAGGATAGCCCAGGCAAAAGCTAAACGCAGACGTTAATGCAAAGGGCTGGTTCCGAAAGGTTCCAGCCCTTTTTTACTAGGAGATAATATGGCTGGTAACAAAGTGGTTGCCACAACCACAAACCGAATTACATTCGAGATTGATAACAATAGCTATAAAAAAGCTATTGAAAGAATTAAAGGATTAGGTAGGGAATTTACAAAGCTGGGCGATTCTTTGGGAAAGGGGAATCCTCTGAAAGCCTGGCAAGCGTCAATGGAGAAGACTGGTCAGATTGTTCAGAGGGTACAGAATAAGCAATTACAACAGCAACGCAAGATGCATCAGGAAGCTGTGTCTCAGGCCAAACGCGAAGCTGCTGTACGCTCAGCGATAGAAAAACGTGAGAATGCCAGAAGGAAACAGGTAGTTGGTCAGATGACTGCCAAAGATCCTGAACTGGTAAGGATGCGTAAATTTTATCAGGAACAATCGAAACTGGCTAAGAAAAGTGGTGGCCTTGGTGGTTCCTACTTCTCCAACAAACCAGTCTCACCTCGTGCTCTATCCAGAGCAAATACCTTCAGATACATCCCAGGTAACCCCAACATGGGTGGTGTAGCTTCCAACCCAGCACTTGTTCGTGCCCAGACTGCCGCTATGAACAGATGGCATAAGCAGAATGGTGGTGCAGGAGGCTCAGGAGCGCCCAGACGCAATAATGTGGGCATGGATAGGCTGACCCACCTTACCAATATGTCAACTCGTCTGACAGCTCGTTATGGGGCTAATTTCAGGGATATGCTCGGGGGATACCGTCAGGTTGAACAGCAATATGCAAAAGGGTTGATAGGTAAGTCAACTTTCAACGCCCAGATTGCTGCAATGCAGAAGGGGTTTGCTAATGCTACTGCTGGAACCATGACTTTGGGTACTGCTTTTAATAAATTAAGAACAACAGTCATGGATTTGACTAAAGCGTACACTGCATTCTCTGCAATCGTTAGTGTTAACAAATCTGGTCACATGATGGAAGGCGCAAGTGCTGCTCTTACTAACGTTATGGGTGATCCTGCGAAAGCTAACGAGGAAGTTGCATTTGTGCAAAGTGAGGCTATGAGATTAGGCTTTGACCTGAAATCGGGTCTGCAAGGCTATTCTCAGATGGCAGTGAACGCCAAAAACCAAATGACAGGACAGGAAGTTCGTGATCTGTTCTCTGCTTATTCACAATATGCTGCGTCGTATGGTGCTGACGAAGTGAAATATCAACGTGGTATTATGGCGATACAACAGATGCTCGGCAAAGGACAGGTAATGTCTGAGGAACTAAAACAACAGTTGACATACTAGCTGTTATAAAACCAACCTAATTGCGGGAAGCTCCTAAAGCCTTCCAAATACCAAATAAATGTGGTAACATATTTATGGCCCGAAGTAACTGCTCGGGGTATGGTAAAAAGTTTGGAGGATGTAACAATGGATAATCCGCAGCGAAGTAACTTAGAAATCAGACCAGTTCCTGGTCACGATGGGTACTTCTGTAGAGAGGACGGTGCAATATTCTCTACAAGAAGAAACACATGGAAGCAGTTGACTGAGCAGACAATACACAATGGTTACAAACGCGTTTACTTTCGGGTAAACGGCAAATGTGTATTGTACCTAGTCCACAGGATAGTTGCTCTTACGTTCATTGGTGAACCTCCGCAACCTGGAATGGAAGTTAACCATAAGGACGGTAATAAAGCAAACAACCACAAAGATAATCTGGAGTATGTTACTCGATCTGGCAATCAGAAACATGCTTTTGCTAACGGCCTGAATGATGCCTCTGGTGAGTCAAATGCTAATCATAAACTCACAGCAGAAGAGGTTATCGAAATTTATAACAGGCGGTTTGAGAATACAACAGATTTGATGGAAGAGTCTGGTGTTTGCAGATCAGCAATTGTTCGAATCAAGACTAAGAAAGCATGGTCTAGACTGCTGAAAGATTTATAAGTTATGTGCTCAACGACTAACCGTGATGAGTGTAGCGGTGTAGGGCCAAGCGGCTGGGGGAACCCACAGTCTTTTAAGACTGCCGAAATGGTTGGCATAATCTTTTCGATTATGAAGATATAGTCTGCTCCACACAGAAATGTGTGGCGGGTGTCTTAGCACACCGGGACAGCGTAGCGAACTGTCTGGACATTGGTAGCTGAAGCAATGCCAGGTGCTTACGAGCCGTTCATTAAAGCAACAAAAGAGGCCTTCAATCTGTCTGAGCTGTCTATGGAACAATTCATGGACATGATGAAGAAAGGTCAGGTCAAAACAGCCAAAATTATGAAGTACGTTGCTAAGTACATGAACGAAGCATCAGCTGCTGGTTATGAACGTATGCAGAAATCCAACGTTCTGGCTGAAAACCGTTTGAAAACTTTCATCGAATTAACTAAACAGAAACTGTTCACCACATGGTCAGATGAACTTACTGAGTTCTATTACACCTTGATCCGCACAGGTGAAACATTCACTCCCATGATTATGCAGGCTGGGGAGTTTGTATCTGGCTTTATCCAAGGTCTGAACGACATTATTGGTGAATTGAACAACACAATTGTTAGTATTCGTATCTGGTGGTTGCAAGTTAAAGACCACTTTGGCCTGTTGAAGAAAGAGGTCAAAGATACAGGGAATACTGTTGATGAAACCTTCAGTGCAGCCAAGTGGGTAGGTTATGCTGCCTCTGTCCTCTTTGTTGTTAGTGCTGTAAACAGATTACTGAAGATCATCAAAGCTGTTGCCACAACTTTGGGTATGATTAAAGCTGCTGGTGGTATAGCAGGTGCTATAGGTGGTGCCGCAGGTGGTGCAGCTGCTGGAGGTGCAGCAACAGCTATGGCTAAGAAAGGATTGCTTGCACGGATACTTGGTGGCCTGTGGAAATACAAAGGACCATTAGCCTTAGGCTACATGGGGTACGAAGGTGCAAACCTGCTGGATGAACATATGCAAAACTACAATCAAGAAACTGACGTGACTAAACATCCGCAGTGGCTTGTTGATGGTGTTAACGGTATTTCATCTTTCTTTGGCTTGGACTACCGTATGGATAATCCAATTACCTACAGAGCTAATCCAACCCCAAGTACACCTTTGGATCCGTTCCAATCTTTCAACGTTCCTCCTATTCCTCTGGAAATTGGCGAGGGTAAAATTACAATTGAGTTTGACGCTGCTCAGTTCGAAAATATGCTGGATGCAAGATTTGAATGGGAAAACTGGAAAGATATTAACCTGTTTGCAAGTCCTAACAACTAACCTTCAAGGGGCCTTCGTGGCCCCCTTTTCTTTTATGTATCTTGTAAAAACAATGAATCTGTGGTATAATTATGAAATGGTGAGCAACTAGCAACTGGAGAGGTTATGGCCTATACACCCGGTGTATCAACGGTGGTTGATGAGAAAGACCTGAATAAACCTCATCTGGTCAGGTCAGAAAAGGCAGAAGAAGCTGAGAAACAGACAGAGGATGTGAAATACACCCTGTTCGTTAGCGGACTTAATTATGGTGGTCGTAACATTGAGATGAAGGGTAAAAACTTCACCAACGATATCGCTATCATATTTGACCAGATTGAGAATTACACTTTTGACAGAAGTATTGATAAATCCCAATTTGCAGTAGAAGATTGTGTCATGATTTCGGATCATGCAGTAATTAAGGATGGGGTATTCTCCTTTACAGGTAGAGTGAATACTTCTCCGCACATCATCTACGAACAAAACTACATTGACAGAAACACTGACCCAGAAAGACCAGCAGACTCCGCAAGACCTGAAGCTGCATTACAGGCAATGGGTGAAGTTATCAAGAGAAGACAACTGGTTACACTTGTGACCGAGGAAGCTATTCTTGAAAACTACATTGTCACCAAATGCAGTGCGAAGAAAAGCACAGGTGAAGGTGCTGCTTTAGTGTTCGATGTTGAGCTGACAGAGTTCAGAACTTTCGTCCTCAATAAAATGGTTAATGCAACTGTCTACACTAATCCTAAAAAGATTGATAAACCAAAACAGAAAGGTGCGGTTAACGATTGCACGAAGAATAGTAACGTTGGTAACTCTACAAAAAATAATGGTCCGTATGCAGATACGACCTACACCAATGCTGCTGAGAAGTGGAACAGCCAGAAAAATATCCAGCTTAAAAACTCTGGTATGACTGTTCAGGAAGCCTACCGTCAGGAATATGGTGGTAACTCCACAATCGTTCCGTCAGAACAAGGTAACTACATGCACGACAACAAATAAGGTGGCGTATGGAAATCAGAGAAATGTGTGTAATCACGTTTACGTGGGACATTGATGGCTATGCAGACCAAACCATGCGTGTTGTGCTTGACAATGAAACCTATGAAATGCGACTGCAATGGAATGAGAGGGATGAATCCTGGTGGTTATCCCTCGGAGCGTTAGGTGATGATCCTTTGGTATGCAGGAAAGTTTGCAATTGCCAGGACATTCTTGATGGCCTCCACTACAGAGATGATTTGCCGAAAGGCAAGCTAATAGTCCTGTGCTTTAAGGACCAGCTCTACTGGGGCCGCTGCGGTCGCTACAATATGGGTGCACGTTCTGAGCTGCAACTAGTGTATGGTACACCTGCAAGCCTCTACGATGAAATCTACATGGAGTAATTTATGGCTGAGTACAGACACAGAACCTGGCGATTACTCTTTGGTAGATGTGTGGTCGCTAAAGGGAAAACGAAAGTGGATATCCCGAAAGCAGTTCAAAAGCGTAATGAATCAGATTCCGGTGTCTATGAGATCAGCTCCGATACCGGATTCGCTAACATTGAGTTTGATTTGCAGAAAGATAATTCTAAAGAGCCAAACAAAGGCTATGTGGTTGTCTACAACTTGTCCGATGATACAGTGAACTATCTCGATGCTCATCAGGCAGATGCTGTAGCTGTTCTGCTTGAGGCTGGTTACGATAACGATAATCAGGTTATCTTCTCTGGCACTGTTGAGTTTGTGGAAGACACATGGGATGGCCCTACCCGTAAGACCAAACTGATCTTCGGTGATGGTACAGAGAACATCATCAAATGCCAGACCACAAGATCGTATGCCAAAGGTACTCCAATGGATACGGTATTGAATGATCTTTTGAACGATATGAACCTACCCCGTGGACGTGTGGTTAAGTTCGGTGATCAGACTTTGCAGTACTCTATGGCATTCTCCGGCAACACTGCTGAAAACCTACGTAAGTTCGCACGGTTAACCAATTCAAATTTTAGTGTTCAGGATGGTGCAGTGTACTGGACTAAAACTGGCAAACGCTTTAAAGATTCGGTGTTCGAGATCAGTGCTGAAACAGGTATGCATGGCTCCCCAACACCTAAGAACCCAGAGCCAGCTAAGAAACGTAAAGCCAAAGCTGCTGCTAAGAAAGGTAAAGAAGATAAAAGCCCGATCACAGATGAACAAGCTGGTGTAACTGGTAAGAAAAAAGGTAAAAAGAAAAATCCGAAAGAGGATGTTGGCCTGACGGTGACTACGGTGCTGAATGGTGCAATTATCCCTGAATCAACAATTTACCTGAAAAGCAGGAAGTACACAGGTTTCTACAAAGTGATCACGGTTCATCATCGTGGCACACTTGAGGGTGGAGACTGGATCACCGAACTGGAGTTAGGTGAATGCTTTGCAGGTGTAGTTGACGACAGTCAGGAGGAATAATGGGGACACTTGCCAGAAAAGACGCAGCGTTTCGTAGCTTCATTGAAGAGATAATGAGGGGTTTTCACACAGCTGTGAGAGCAAGGGTTGTCTCTGTGGACTACTCTATTCCTTCTGCTTCTGTCCAGCCTCTGGCTGAGACAAATTTTGAAGATGATGATGTGGATCGCTTTCCACTGATTTATGATGTGCCACTTCAGATGGCATCTGCTAATGGTGGTAAGGCAAGGCTGACATTACCAATCAAGCCAGGGGATATCGTTGGTTTACAGTTCTCTGAACGTAATGAGAACAACAATGATGATATGCAAACCCATGGCCTGTTTCCGGGGTGGGCTATTACTTCTGTTCATTCGGACGGTAATGCAATGCCTATTGACCCGGAGAACGTTGAGCTGTATAATGACCAAGTGCATTTCACAATGACACCAGACGGGGACTTTACATTACAGACTCCGGCTGGTACTTTAGTTGTGGATCAGTCTGGTGAGTTTAGCTTCAACAACGGGGCAGCAAGCCTGACCGCTAAGACAGATGGTAACATTGTGATGAATGGTGCTAAGGTTACGCCAGAAGGTAGAATGATTACAGCCCAAGGTGTTGACCTTGACGATTTCTACGCTGAATACAAACGTCACATTCATGATTGTCCTCATGGCGGCAGTACTTCCACACCCCATTAACAGGAGAAGAAATGCCAACACTATATTCAGATTTCTTAATAGACCCTACTACGGGGGATCTGGACATACGTTCCGGTCTTCAGGTGATAGAGTCGAACCAAATAAGTCTACGACAAAGACTCTGGATGAGGTTTAACACATGGAAGGGGTCGTGGTATTTTGACGAGACATTCGGTTTTCCCTACCTCGACTACATTGGCAAAAAGGTAATGAAAACTGTTCTTGATAACAAGATTCGTTCCATTGCCCGTGAAGAACCGGATGTTTTGAACATCATTAACTTCGAATCCACAATGGATCGCAGATCCCGTACCTATCAGGCATTCTTTGAGGTAGCTACCAAGGAGAATGAGATTGTCAGGATTGCATTCATAGGCTTCGACCAGTTCGAATACCCACAACCTGAAGCTGGCTCCACATCTTTGTGTGATGACGAAGGCTGGATCAAGTGGGCTAACAAACTTTACTACCTGATCAACTTCCGTCTACCTCGTACTGGTGATGCTACGTGGTGGAGTGAATATGCTGGTCCTGAGATGGAAAACCCGATTCCGGTTGGTTCTCTGCTTGCACAGAATAAAGACCTGCTGCTTACGGATGCTGATCAAACGATTAACAGAAACAACTTCCAGACTGTTGTTCCTGATGAACGTGAATTCTCTGGTGTGATTTCTACCACAAACGGTGAAGGTATTGCTAATCAATCTGACCGTGGTATTGACGTAAACTAATGGAGATCTTATGGCTGTAGCTTATCCTACAATTCCTATCCCAGACCTTGATGATGTGTCTACAGTATTGACAGATGACTTCTTAGTTGTCAACCAGTCAGATGGCACACGCAAGGCTAAAATTAATGATATGCTGAATGATATCGGCATTGCGAAGATTGTCTATTTTAATGAAGGTGGTCATTTAGATAGTAAAAAAGATCTTGCCTATGATGTTGAGACTAACCGCTATTACACCTGGAACGGCGAGTATCCGAAAGTAATCCTGCCGGACTCCACGTTGGAGGGTGCTGGTGGTGTTAGAGCAGGTGCATGGGCAGTCTTTGGCGAACTTCCAGTAACTGCTTCTGGTGGTATAATTGACTACGGTGCCATCGGTGGTACACTAGAACTTGACCTTAAAGTCGCAGATACCTTTGTTGTTCGCCTGACCACTGACACGACATTAATCTTTGACAATGAGACAGAAGGTGTTGAAGGTACAGCACGTTCTGTTACGATTGTGGTTACACAGACTACAGGTGGTAGTAAAATTTACTGGCCTGATAACATTCGTTGGGCGTTTGGTAGAAAACCAATTCTTACCTTTACCCAGGGTGCTACAGACATTTTTAAACTTGAGACGTACGATAACGGATTAACGTGGTACGGCTCGCTAATCATTGCAGGAGCTATGTAATATGCGTATTCAACACGGCATTGATAACGTATACCAGATGATAGAGGGGCACAGGACGTGCCTCGACAAAAACACTGGCCTTACAGTTAGCCCGAATAGTCAGAACTTTCTTGTTGATCCTGAACACTTGATCGCCAACGGTTGGAAGGGTTCCACTATCAACAATGACTGGACGACTCCAGAGGCTCAGGCTGTGTTGATCCTGGGTTACGTAGAGGTATATAGAGCAACAGAGGATGAGTTTTGGTTAGACAGAGCTAAATCTTGCTGGGATGCTTACGACGAGTATTTAAAAGGTAATTTTGCAGTAGAAGGAAAATGCAATCGTGTTTCCCACTACCCGTTAACAGATGATGGAATCCCACAACATGGTGGTTTTAAAGGGGTAAACATCTCTTTTAGCAAAGGTAGAGCCAAGATCCCAGCAGGCTCCCCGAACTGGGGCGAGTATCTTGATATTGCAGTTATGGCTTATGATGGGGCTTTAGGTCGTAACTCTATGAATTCGGATGTGTATGCAGGTACAGATGATGCCCCGAACTGGTATGCATCTGGTACGAAATACCCGGTTGACTGGTACATTGCTTGGGATGGTAATCGTTACTGGGCCAACGGCACCGTTGCTGATACAGGCCATGCTGCCTCTGAATACGGCACTGTTCAGTTAGCCAACACCTCGGTTAATGGCACACACAAATTAAACTATGCAGTACGCCTGCCTGTTGCACAGGGCGGTAAGGAAATTAACCGCTATGATCCGGTGATCACCTATCCTTGTAATGTGACAGCACCTGATCAGCCAGAACCTGTTGATGCATTAGCTATGTGGTGTGATGCTTGCTATGCACTTTATTCGATCACTTATGAAAGCAAGTATTTTGAGGCCTATAAGAAGGCCCACAGCGAGCTATTAGCGTACTGTAACCCAAATGCCTATGACAGGATTTATAGACGCACCACAGAGATTAGAGCGCCTTTCGCAGATGGTAATGTGACAATCACGGGCAATAGACCTACACTTACTCGTGATGCCGAAGGTTACATCAATGTTGGTATGGGTGCACGTAAACCTTGTGAAGTTATTCAACAGGGCCTTACATATAAGGTAAACAGAGATTCTTCCACAGTGATTGAATTTGGTGGTGAGAATGTTTTGTTCCAGCCGTATTTCACTATTGACGACGGCTATGGTAAAAACATAGAGTACCGTGTTGGTGTTCCATTTGGTGGGGCGGGTATGCAGACCAATACCTTCGAGATCCGCGACTTCGTAAGGGTATCTCCAGAGTTTGGCGATCCCTACCTACTGACAAAAGAGGAAAGACTGACAGCCAGCGGTGGCGCTGTTCTGGGTATGGGTTACTCCAGCACTTTGTTGGGTCATAGTGATAACTACGCTTCATTGAATCTCTCAAGCGGCCAGGTTGTTTTTGATTTTAATGGTACGAGAGCATTGCGTTCTATTACTTATCAATGTACAGCAGATATTGTCAGGATTAATTTCCTTGATAAAGATGGCTGGTTATGGTATACTGATCTACATGGCACAGGTGCAAACTGGGTCACTGAAAATTTATCAATTGGTGATTTTCTGCTTGAACCTACGCAACCTAATCACTCCGATGACGAAGTGAAACCGTTCTTTGCCAACCTGAAAGAAGTAACTCAGATTACTCTCAAACTGGCAACGACTAAGATTGGCGATGGCGTTTTCAATCTGTACTGTGTGAACAATCTGCCAGAGTTCTTCAATTTGGTTGGGGATGTTTACATCGTAAGATTTTCAATGCATCTTTCATCCCGTGTGGTAGCAACTGCCAAACTTGGTGATTGCTATGTCGCAAATTACAAATTTGACAGCCTGAACTATGCACCGGGGGCTTGGCCTTCTGGTAAAGTTGCTAATCCAGACAGTTACTTGCTGGAAGAAAGACCTTCCTACCCGATAACTGGTGAACAGTATCCTGCTGTATTCTGCATGGGGGAAGAACCAACAGATCTCGCAGAGCTTACAAACTGCGTTAAATTCTTGTTTGACGCTCAGCAGCAATATGCAGTTGTCTTTAGCACAGAAGGTCCTGTCTACACAGCTTACAACTGGCAGAAAGGTAGCCTGATTGGTGGGTTCATGATGTTGGACAATTCTAAAATGCAAAGCAGAGCATTTCTTGCTGGTTGCAGAGCACTTTATGAATTGAAGAAAAATAAAAAACCTGCGGATGAACGTCTAGAACAGTATTGCCAGAAATGGATTACTTTCCTGAACAGATTCCAGTCAGCGAATAGTGGTAGATTACCCACAGATTTTAATACAACAGGTGGCTATTCCAATCAGGACAGAGGTGACAGACAATGGATCACTGCTGAATGGTTAGCTGGTTGTTGCTATGCGGGTCTTGCAGGTTACACTTGGGCACAAATTGACCCAGTAGTTGAAGCCTGTATGAATAACTTGCAGAGACACTATTTTGTTAATAGCACTAATATCCTTAACGGTTGTTGGGCTAACTCGGATCCTGTAGGTTTCCACTCCGGTGAAATACTGAGAGGTCTGGGCCTTTACGCTCAATATCGCAACTTGTATATTTAATCTGGAGGGCTTCGGCCCTCCTAACAGGAGAAACAATGGCAGATGTGAAACTTGTCAGGATTGAGTCCTTGCCTGTAACCACAGAAGTCAATAAAGAAGAAGACTTTCTGATCGTTCAGCAACCAGATCTCACCCGCAGAACTTCAGTGAAAGATCTGATGGCAGGTGATCCGACTCTATCCCACGTTGTCAACTTCCATGACGGTGGCACCCTGAATGGTCCGATGGACTTCTGCTACTACGAGGAAGAAGATCTGTACTTACGCTGGACTGGTGGATTCCCACATACTGTACCTTCATTATCAAGCCCTTATGAAGATGGCGACATAACTGATGGTGCATGGGCAGTTTATACTGACCCGTCTTTACGTGACGAGTTAGGTTCCACAATCGGTGCTTCCCTGATATTAACTGAAGATGGTAGAACCATCCAGGATACTATGGATGAAGCTATTGATGCTGCTTTCGAAGCTGTACGTGTGCTGAACGGCCTGAGCTTTGAAAGAGTAACTGTTGTATCAAATGCTAACTACCTCGAAGGCTATGCAGGCCACATCGTAATGGATGAAAAAGCGACTGTTCAGTTCCCTGACGTTGCAAGAGGTGAAGGCACCTTAAACGGCTTTGTATCGAAAGTTGTGGAAACCGACACTTCAAACGTGTATGAAGCTATCATGCAGGGTGGCAAAACTGGTGCGATCTACACCATTCGTGTTTCTAAAGAAGATCACAGAGCAGTATGCCACAGACATGCATTAAAATCTGAATTCAGCCGTTATGATCAGACCAACCCGACCCGCACGGTTATTCATTCTGGTGCGGATATTGGCAATGTTCCTTACCTGCAACTGGATACTTCTGGTCGTTGGGGCGTATGGAGTCCTGCTACCCAGAACTGGCAACCTCTGAATATAGAGCAGGGTGGTACTGGTGTTCGTGATACTGCTACGTTCCGTCGTAACTTTGCAGTATTCCACAGATCCTATGCTGCGCTAGAAGCTGATTTCAATATTGACAATCTGAAAGGTCCTGATGCTGGTGTTTACTATCAGCCAATGCCAGCTCTGGCTACTGCTGCTAACGGTTATCCTTGCCAACAGGCAGGTGTACTGATTGTATTGCAGAACAGCGCTAATGGTTTCGATGGTTGTCGTCAGGAATATCATCCGTTCAACAGTGAGGATGTTTACTATTCTCGCTGGTACAATGCAGGTGAAGGTGTATGGCAGGCGTGGGTAACCTGGGCAAGACCTGTTAATACAAATAATTTCCGTGAGTGGATAGGGCTTGGTGCGGGTAACACTCCTACTTTCTATAACCTGCAACTAAGATCTGCAAGTAACAACGTTGGCCCTTCAGGTATACTGAGCGGTACTAAGTATAAAGCAGACGGTACGACAGAAGATCATGGTTTCCGTATTTACTCTGAAGTCCGTAACGATAATAAAACATGGTTAACTTTACACCTGAAAAAAGGTCCAGAAGGTAACCAGAGCCATAAATACCTCGGCTTCAGCGAGGACGGTAACTTCGTAGTTCCGTATACTGTTGATTGTAATACCTTCACTGTACGTGATCTGAATACGACCCGTAATACTCTACAGGTTAACAGATTAGTGCAGGCAGGTTCTGAAACTGCTATCAACAACCCAACAAATACTGCCAAACTGATCATCACAGAGGGTAAACTCTGGGGTGCTTATGATATTGCCAACAAATCTTATATTCCGCTGGCAATAGGTCAGGGCGGTACAGGTGCAAGGGATGCAAATACAGCCTGGGCCAACCTGGGTGGTAAAGCTCTGGGTAAACTTGACAGCATTGCGTTGACAGATGCTAAGATCACTGGTGTGCTGCCTGTGGCTAAAGGTGGTACAGGTGCTACCAGCATCAACGATACTAAACTTAGTCTAGGGGTTAACCGTTTAGTTAACTCTAATTCTACACGTACTATCGTACAATCTACAGACGTACAAGGTGACGGCTGTTACTTCCAGGTTGATGCTAATGGTCAGTGGGGTGTATTCAACCCACAAATCGGGAACTGGCAACCTTTAAGTATCACTCAGGGGGGTACGGGTGCAAGAAGCGTTCCAGATGCTCGTATCAACCTCTCAGTTGATCGTCTGACTCAGACAACTGACGGTGAAACTCAGCTCCGTAACGGAGGTAATACTGCGTATTTATACGTAAATTCTCCAGGCGACGCTTGGGGATGCTATTCCACCAAAGGTACAGGTGCTATTCCACTTGGTACAGGACAGGGCGGTACTGGGGCCAAAGACCCAGCTGCTGCATGGACTAACTTAGGTGGTCGTTCTTTAGGTAAAATGGACTCTATCGATTTAACCGATGGTAAGATCACTGGTGTACTCCCGGTAAGCAAAGGTGGTACTGGTTGTGTATCTGATGGTGAGGTTAAAGCCTGGTTAGAACGCATAGGTATCTCCGGTGGTGGTGAAAGTGGTGGTGGTGGCAGTACGGGTACAGGTAGTTCTGCCTTAAGCACGACACCTATCGTAATCCAAAAACCTGATGGTGCGGAAGAGGATAAATACTACCCTGTTATTATTAACAATCCTGCTCTGAATAGTTCAGTCGGTACAGACCTACTTATTCATACCCGGTCTGCGATGGCTTCTGAACCTATGAACTGTTCCACCTTGAGATGCTGGTATCGTACTGGTGGTTGGACAGACAGAGGTGATTCTGCCTACGGCATGATCAACTTCTATCAGAATGAAGTATCCATTTTGGGTCTGGTTGCTCCAACTCGTGGTCAGACGAACTATGTTGCCATCTATGTCCATGAAAAAGCATTCCCTGTTTCTGTTTATGCGAATGCTGCGGTGACAAGTGCTCGTGTTTATACGGATGACTTTGTAGCCGGTACTCCAGAAAATAACGATGGGGTTATATTTAAAGCAGGTATCACCAGCCTTCAAGAGGCAATTCTAGGTGATAACATAACCAACACTTGTCCACTTTTCGACTTTACAGGCGGTGTAAGTGGGTTCTACTGTAACCAGTGGATGTATCGTGGCACCAAAGACAGATGGTTCTTACAGAATAAAACAGAGATGGGTGAAACCGAACTCTGGTATAATGGTCTGAAATACATCTGCCCTGGTAGTCAGACATCCCGTAAAGCTCTGGAATCTAACGCAGGCTTCCTGACAAGATCTGAGGGTACAGAGGATTTAATCAACGGCACATTCACCTCAAGATGTGGTAACCTCGGTCAGGCTGAATTCCGTGCAACAAATAGTGCTGGTCAGATCATTGTTCGTGATATGACAGGTACTGCACATAGATTCTGGAACTTCAATGCTGACGGTACTTTCTCCTCACCTAATGGTTTTGTTTGCCAGACTGGTGCAGACTGGAACAACCAGTTTGGACCCAACAACCCATCCAAAATAATGGCTGGTAGTGCCAACGGTCCTGAAGGTTCTTTGGTTGTTGGTGGGCTGTCCGTGGCATTCTCTGGGAACTATGCTTTCCAGATGGCTGGTCGCCTTGATCAATTGTACACCAGATCCATTGAAGCGGGTAATCACAGAGCATGGAACAAAGTTATACAGCACCGTGGGCAAGGTCTGGGGACAGACGACCTTAATGCCTATGACGGTAGTCGTGAAGGTATCTATCACCAGCATGCGAATGCCGACGCATTAGTATCTCGTAACTATCCTATTCAGTGTGCTGGCACGCTAATTGTTTACCGGAATGCTGCTAATCTGGGAACAGGTTGTGTGCAGGAGTACATCACCTACCATGGTGACAAGTATACCCGTATTGGTAACACCAATGACGGTACAGCCTTTATTTGGACAGAGTGGAGACATGATGCTGGTAAGGGTATTCAGTTAAGACCGAATGCCGACCTTGATGGAAGAAGCAAACAGTTGGAAATCCATGTGGGTGCCAGCAGCCGGGCTACTGCTACCGAGAATTTTCCTAATGATGATGCTATACTCCATTATTGGGGTAACGGTAATGAGCGTAAGAACGTTCTGGAATTTAAAATCCCCGGTACAGAGAGTGATAATGTTGGGGCTTGGGTATTCCATTGTGGTACTTCAACCGATAACATACATAAATACTTCTCAGTAAACGGTAACATTAACGGTCAAGTTGTTACAGCAAGCAGGTTCATGACTACGGATGGTGTTAACCTTGCTGAAACAGGTGTTCCGGTTGGTGTTCCGCTACCGTGGCCTACTGACACAGCACCTGCGGGTTATGCTATCATGGCTGGTCAGGCATTCGATAAAGCTGCTTATCCTAAACTGGCTGCTGCGTATCCGTCAGGCGTGATCCCTGATATGCGTGGCTGGATGATTAAGGGCAAGCCCGCCAGTGGTCGGGCCGTATTGTCTCAGGAACAGGACGGC